>Ga0209086_10000027_pt1 | contig 129970 bp, 96 predicted proteins | sample M_130207_XF_Meta_FD_187312 | JGI IMG/M metagenome (GOLD analysis project Ga0209086, IMG submission 187312) | Freshwater microbial communities from Lake Montjoie, Canada to study carbon cycling - M_130207_XF_MetaG (SPAdes) (version 2) | ecosystem: Environmental > Aquatic > Freshwater > Lake... | reverse complement strand
AACTCCATTAATTAGTTCGGATGAATTAGAAGTGTTTGCTATAGTGAGAAGTATGTTCAACCCATTGCCAAAAGTTAAAAATAATAAAAATGAATTCAATGGTCATTTCATTCTGAGTTTGTATCAAAATTGTATCCGCAAATTTTCTAAAACCCCTAAGTAATTGAAATATAATTATTTACATATATAGCATTAACACCCACAAATCTGAACTAGCCTCCCCTCTAACTAGAGGAGAATATTATCACATTATTCTCATTATTTTTTAGAAAACCACGCATCTTTTAACACTATTCTTGCTAAACCATTAAGAGGATATCCATGTACCCAGGGCTGTAAAAGACGATAATGATTTTCATAAAAAAGCATTGTTGCCGGTGCATCTGCTATAGCAATAGATTCTGCTTTGCGATAAAGATCCATGCGTTTTGTTTCATTGTTTTCTGCCATTGCTTGAGAGAACAATGCACTTGCTTCAGCATTTTTATATCGCGTACTATTGGGATAACTTGGTTCTTGCATAGTATTTGGTACCAAAGCCCCATCTAAAAGATTGATATAATTCTCTGGATCTGGATAATCTCCATACCAACGCGTCCCCCACATAGAAAGCTTGCCTTGTTCGGCTAATTCTAGGAATTCAGAGAATTGTATCGTTTGAATTTGTAATTCAATTCCCAGATTATTTTTAATCATAGATCTAACAGCTTCTGCTACTTGAACCAACCGTGGTTCAGGATAGATATGAAAAGTAATACGTGGAAAATTTTTACCATTAGGATATCCAGCATTGGCAAGCAATTCTCTGGCTTTTTGTACATTCAAATCAAAACCAGGTATAAGATTGATATCATAATTTTTAAATACTGGAGGAGTAATGCCATGAAAAGCAGGTCCAAATGGAGCATCTTTCAGAACATATTTAACAATACTTTTTCTGTCTATTGCATAACTAAATGCACGCCTGATATTGGGATTATCAAATGGTGCTTGTGTACATAAATAATCAATAAACCAGGTTAATAATGCAGGTTCAGTTTGTAATTGATATTGATTATATATGCCTTTGGTTTTCTTTGTTTTTGTGTCGATGATATCTTCAAAAAACTCGGTAGGTAAAGTAAAACATTCATCAAAATTACCGTCGGTAAACTCTTTTAATTGGATTTTATCATCTTTAATAAAACTAAAGATGATTTTATCTAAAAATGGAAGAGAATTACCATGTTCATCTTTTTGCCAATATTGTGGATTTCTTTTGAATGTCATCGAAATATCTGGACGCCATTCTTCAAAAATAAATGGACCAGTACCCACAGGATGCTGAAAGAAATCTCGTCCATAAAAGTCAACTGCTTCTTTAGGTACTATACAACCTAAAGAGTTAGCTAATAATAATAAAAAAGGTGAATATGGGCGAATTAATTGAATCTTTAAGGTACTATCATTTATTGATTTAATTCCTTCGATATTATTGAGTTGTTTTCCTGCAACTCGGCCCTCATAGAATTCATTTGCCCCAAGAACTTTATCTTTAAAAGCCCAATAATGAACTGTTCTAGCTTTAGGATCGCAAGCCCTTATCAGTGAATACTCAATATCTTTTGCTATCATTAATCTCCCTTTCCCACCGTTAAAACACTGATTATCATGAAAACGAATTCCAGTTTTTATATGAAAGATATATTGTTTTCCATCTTCTGAAATTTCCCATGAACTTGCTGCTTCTGGAATTACACCTAAACTAGAATCAAATGAAATTAATCTATCATACACTTGTAAAGCTATATCATCTGCTAATTTGCTATTGATGATTACAGGATCTAATCCATTTGGATTACCTCTAATCATATTTATTCTAAAAGTACCTCCGTAATTTTTATTTCCTTTTGCAGAAACTAATGTTTGTTCTTCTTGCTGTGAACAGCCAAATATTAATGAAGAAAAGAATAAAGCGAATACGAATGACAATGAAATATTCATGGATTAACGATGTAAAAGTGGATACCAATGCTTATCTATCTCTGGGTCTACTGGTTTAGGAGGTGTTTTTAATTGCAAATTCGGAAACAACTTGGTTTGAAAACCTTCAAAATCCTTGGCCCAATCTTTATGATTATATACACAAACAGCTAAGCATACAGAACAATAATTATCTGTACCAAAATACGGAAAACAAGCTCCTGTATCGATAATATATCGATCATTTCCAAGATGATCTTTACCAGCTTCTGGAGATCTTTCATCTGGAATTGCTTTAGCAGGACAAAATATTCTGCATGCTTTACAATTATCACAAAACTTTGCAATTCCTGCATCAATAGGAGAATCTATCGATAATTCCATATTGGTAATAACACTGCCTAATCTGAAAAGTGGTCCCATTTTAGGATGTATTACTGAGCCATGCCTTCCTAATTCTCCAAAACCTGCTTTAAGGGCTAAAGGAATATGCAATACATCGCTATCGCCAATTGGATGCTCAACAGTGCAAGGATATCCAAGATTTCTAATTTCTTGAGCAATGTGAATAACAATTTCACCTAAAGAAAAGTAAATTCTTAAACATTCTATTGCAGATTGTTCATTTGGTACTTCTTGAAATTCCCTCCACAGCATTTTTTGACCAATAACAATTGCATATTTTTCTTGTACCGAATGTCCTTTATACAAATCAGATGGTTCTATTTCTGCAATTCCTATCTCATCTGCGCCAAAACTAAATGCCTTGTTTTTTATATAATCAGAAGCTTGTTTTGAAGAAGAAAATAGAGTTTTAGTAGGATGTATCTCACCTGAGAATCTAGGATATTGAAATTCACGAATATCATGTAAATATCTATCTACATCCTTTATCGAAATTGTTCTTCCTCCGATTGCTTGATACCAATCATCCCATCGGAAAGCTGTAGGTGAATGTTCAGATGCAAGAATCATACATTGAATTTACAGTTTTTTTAATCTTAGTGAATTAGAAATAACACTTACTGAACTACATGCCATTGCTGCTGCAGCAAATGTTGGACTTAAATTTCCACTTGCGGCTAATGGAATACCAATAATATTAAAGATAAAAGCCCAAAAGAAATTTTGCTTAATAATGCGCATTGTATTTTTTGATAGCCTTATTGCCTTTATGACTGCATATAAATCAGTATTCATAACAGTTATATCTGCAGTATTCATTGCAATGTCTGTTCCACTTCCCATTGCAATACCTAAATGTGCTTTTGCAAGGGCTGGTGCATCGTTAATTCCATCTCCAACCATGGCTATTTTATGACCTTGCTTTTGAAATTCATCAATTTTTTCTAATTTTTGATGCGGTAAAATTCCTGCTATTACTTCTAGAATTCCAATTTTTTTAGCGATTGCCATAGCTGTATCTGGATGATCTCCACTAAGCATTATTGTGCGGATACCGGATTGATGAAGCTTTGTAATTATATCAATAGATTCATCTCTAATTACATCGGCAAAAATGAACAGTCCTGCAGGTATAGTATCGATACTAATACCCAATATTGAGTGCTCTTGCTTTAAATCTTGGCTTTGTATTTCTGCAAAATTAACTCCCTGAATAGAAAGCCATGAAAGATTGCCGATATGAATACGATGTCCTTGAATAATCCCAATCATTCCTTTGCCTGGAATTTCTTGAACTGAGTCGGCATGCATAATCTCTTGACATTCTTTTACGATTGCTTGCGCAAAAGGATGCAAAGAATGTTGCTCTATAGCCGATGCATAAGAAATCAATATATCACGGTTATAATCAGGATTTACGATCTGTATACTTTGTAAATGTGGCTTACCTATTGTTAAAGTACCTGTTTTATCGAAAGCTACAATATCAATATTACCTGCTTTTTCTAATGCATCAGCGTTTCGTATGATAATTCCTTGTTTTGCACCAGTGCCAATTGCAACCGTTATTGCAGTAGGTGTGGCCAAACCCAAAGCGCATGGACAAGCTATTAAAAGAATTGCAATAGTAGGTAAAATACTATCATTAAAAGATGCATGTAAGAATGCAAAATAAATGATAAATGTAATAAAACTAGTGATAAGGACAGCAGGCACAAAAACTGAGGAAATTTTGTCTGCCAAAGATTGAATAGCCGCTTTTGAGCCTTGTGCTTCTTTTACTATAGCGGCAATTTTAGATAAAACTGTATCGGAACCTATAGCAGTTGCTTGAATTTCAATTGATGAATCAATATTGATTGCCCCGCCTATTACTGAATCTCCAATTTTTTTTATTATTGGATGTGATTCACCTGTCAACATAGATTCATCGCACGATGTATCTCCTGAAATAATCATCCCATCTACAGGGAATGATTCACCCGGACGTATCATCAAAATATCACCAATGACAATATCTGATGCATTACATTCTATAAATGATCCCTCGATTGTTTTTTTTAATGCTTTGGTAGACTGTACATTGAGAAGAGATTGTAATGCATTTCCTGCTTTTCTTTTGGCTTTTGTTTCCAGCATTTTTCCAAGCAAAACAAGAGTAATGATTGTTGTAGTAGAATCAAAGTAAAGGTGTTGGGAATGCCCGGAATGCTCACCAAAAATCAATTCATATGTACTATATAGCCATGCAATGCTGGTTCCCAAAGATATTAGTGTATTCATATCCGATGCTCCATGCATAGCTAGTTTCCATGCAGGAACAAAAAATCTTCTACCAGGAATAATAAGCACTAAAAGAGATAGAAAGCAGAATATGAAATTTAACATATTCATCGAAATCGGGAAGATTTCTGATACTGGACTTAACATCAAGCCCATAGAGAGAAAAAATACAGGAAGTGTGCATATCAGGCTTATAAAGAAATCTCTACGAATATCTATTTCTCTGTCTAGAAGCCTTTTGGCTACATTATCAGGTTCTTTCTTGATAATTAGATCATATCCCGATTCATGAAGTTGTTCTGCAATTGATTCTATGGATATGGTATTGACATCAAAATCAATGCGGACAGATTCTGTTGCAAGATTTACAGTTGCATTTGTTACACCTGTAATTTTCTTGAGGTTTTTTTCGACTCTTGTTACGCATGCGGCACATGTCATGCCTTCTACGGGAAGATTCTGAATCATGTATGTTCTTTGAATGTATAATTAACTCAAATTTACACACATTCAATAGACTAAGAAGGGAATAAATTTGATTATTGTAAAGATGTGTTCTTCTTTCTAAAATAACTCTACACAAACAGAGATCCGGAAAGAATAAAAGGGAATGTAATCATCGCTATAATTTCAAAACTGATAAGAAATGAATTATTCATTCGATAATTATGAATAAAGATAAATGGGCTAAGTGTTATTCCAATAAAGATATATAGAATTTCACAAATTAATTCACTTCTCCAAGCAATTGCAAGGATAATCATGAGTATAAAAGAAGGAATCATATGTATCAAAAAGGCTTACAAATGCAATAGCAATAATGCTAAGAATACGTGGGATTGAAGGAAGGAGTTTCATATAATATTCTCGTAAATATTCTGCAAAAATAAAAATCTTTATGCAAAAGAAATTCTTGAGAATTACTTAAAATCTATTAATTCTACTATTATTTCATTTCGACGATTTATTACCTCATATGGAGGATTATATCCTAAATATGAAAATTTGTTTGTATGGCTTATATGTTCTTTAGCCAAAGAACTTTTTAACTGTTCTGTATAATATTCAATTTTATCATTATCTGCCCAACCATCAAATTGAATCGCTGCGATGATCTTTTCATTTTGCTGTTCAAATATAATTCTCTTATCATTTGGTTCTGGCAAAGAATTCATCGTATATCCTTTGGGTACCATGAATTTCATTTTGGTTGAATCACCCAATTCCATAGTTACTGGAGATGTCATTGAGATATTTTCTTTTTTTTCATTACCACCAAAAATATATCCTGCTAAAATGCCAAAGCCTTTACCAGAAATCTCACGATAACTATTCTTTCCAAGCATAACGCTAGAGAATATAGCAGGTTCATATTTACGAATTTCAACATTGCTAAATGATTTAAGTACCTGATATTTATGTTGTTCTGTTCTTGTGGTACTCATAGTAATATACACTTGCGATAATATGAGAACAATAATACAAATGACAAAAGAAATGATTGTGATTTTCATGTATAACTCTTTGAATAATATGTAAAATAACTGTTATATATTATAATTAGTTCATTCCTATTATTTAAGTTACACAACTCCATAGTATACTGAATATAATTACAAGTCTTTTTTTAATATAGGCTTACAAGAATTTGCAATACTGATGGTACAAATTTGATACAATAATTCTGGTGGCTTCACGGAAACAAGTTTGTGTTAGCAAGAAATTGATCTATAATGATATTTCTTCTTACTACTTTTATGAATAGATTCTTTTACCTTTTTCGAATAATGAAAGATCTCATAGTTATTATTATCTAAGTCAATCGAAGATTTTTCATCATTATATCCATGTAAAAAAGTACATTTTTGAATGTAAAACATTATAATTATTCTTTGATTAAACATTAACATTTCTTTTTGGAAATACTTAATATGAAACAATTCTATATAGATCCCGATATCAGCAAAGCAGAAACATTGCCTGGCTATTTTTATCATGATAAAACAATATTTGAGAGCATGAAAGATCAAATATTCGCATCTTCATGGCAATGGATTGGTGATAAACAACTAATTGGACTTGCAAATACTGCTTATCCATTCAGTCTATTAGATGGATATTTGAATGAACCAATGGTATTGGTAAGATCGAATGATGATTCACTGAGATGTCTTTCCAATGTTTGCACGCATAGAGGTAATATCGTCGTTCATCATCCAAGTCCTTGTAAATTTCTCACATGTATGTATCATGGTAGGAGATTCAACCAAGATGGAACATTTGTTTCGATGCCTGAGTTTAATTTAACCAAAAATTTCCCCAGACCATGCGATGATTTGCATCAATTCAACCTTATAGAATGGGGTCAATTTTTATTTACTAGCATATCACCCACATTCGATTTTCATAAAATTCTTTCTATCATGAATGAGCGAATTGGATTTTTGCCACTCGAAGAGTTTGTGCATCATCCTAGTTTGGGAAAAGAGTATTTAGTTAATGCCCATTGGGCCTTATATTGCGACAATTATTTGGAGGGTTTTCATATTCCTTTTGTTCATCAAGATTTAAATTCTGTTTTGGATTATGGACAATACACCACTGAATTATATGATTATTGCAATGTACAAATTGGCTATGCAAAAGATGGTGAAGAATGTTTTACATTGCCTGAAGGCCATCCCGATTTTGGCAAATCCATAGCTGCTTATTATTATTGGATATTCCCTAATATGATGTTTAATTTCTATCCTTGGGGGCTATCTATAAATATCGTGAAGCCTATTTCTACAGATAAAACAAAAGTTAGTTTTATAACTTATGTTTATGATGAAAGTAAACTACATTCTGGTGCAGGGGCAATGTTGGACAAAGTTGAAAGGGAAGATGAATTCGTGGTTGAAAATGTATTCAAAGGACTCAAATCAAGAATATATACAACAGGTAGGTTTTCGGTGAATCGCGAAAAGGGTGTACATCACTTTCATCGAATACTATCAGAGTTAATTATATCAGAAAGCTAAAATGTATGTTTATACAATACTTCGTAATCTCTTAAAATAATTTCTAATAAGTACATAATTATAACAACATATTATTGTTAAGAAATACGTACTAGGAAATACCCTTTACTATTAAAATATAATGTAATAAAGATCTAAGCCAACAAACACATTTGTCCAGTATTGATAATACTTATGGTGTTTTAGATGGTTTGTTAGCTTTATCGAATCATTACTACTCATTTTGATCATTTTTGAAATTCCAGCCGTCAGAAACAGCATAACTCAATGCAATACAAAATAAGATTGTAATAAACGTTGCAAAATAAGGTATAAAATCAACCATTTTTTTTGTTCTGTAAAAGTTTTAAATAAATACCAAAAGCTAGGATTGATGGTACCCAAAGACCCATAAAGATTGCTTGAAGAAATTCTTTATTGAAAAATAATACTTCTGCATAAATTAAAGAGAGGAAAGCGGAGACAAACAAAAGTTTATCAGTAAGTGTTAAGTTTTTTAACATAATTGCTATTTGTATATTTAATATAAAACAATTTAAAATGCATATCAAACAGAATAAACACAGTAAAGTACAATTATTGATGGATTTTCAAAAGTTGTAACATCACAATGTATCTAGGTAGAATATACCGCAAACCAAAATTAAGTTTTTTTTTCTTAAGATCAATAATATTGATTGAATGTCTGTATTAACTCTTAAAAACAGTTGTTTTTATACATGTAAAGAATCAAGACATTACAATTTTAATTATTGATTTGTTTATTTCGATTTTGAGGATGCTTTATGCTTATTCGAGAATGAACCCTTTTTCTCCACATTCTAAAACTAGATGGTTTCATTTCTCTCCGCATTAATTCAATAACATTAGCTTCGGAATAACCATATTGAAGTTTGATTGCTTCAAAAGAAGTTCGATCTTCCCATGCCATTTCTATAATTCTACTTATATCTTCTTGTGCTAACATGATGCTTTCTATGATCATAAAAGAAATCGTATTGCATTTTTAACACCATCATGTTCTGATTAGTTCAAGTTGACTTAAAGAATCTCTATAAAAAAAGACAAAATGAAGATAAGAAAGATGTAGTAATATATAAGTTCTTTATATTTCAATATGTTGTAAATACTCTTGTCGGGGTGTGGGTATTTCTCACCCCGCCCTATGGGCTTCCCCTCCGCATGAGGGGAAAAAGATATCTTTACCTTCATTGCAGAGAGTTGTATTTTTATTTAGGATGATGAAAAGAAAAATCTCCACTATCATCTAATTTCAACTGTACTTCTGGAATATCTTCTTTTGTTAATCTTTGTAGTTCTTTTATTACAGAACCGGAAGAATCATAAACAGGGCCTCCCCTACCAAATTGTCTTGTAGGAATTACTTTCCCACTTAAGAACTCCCCTTTTTTAGAAACATTTAGTGAAAATATTGGAGCCATTCCAGAAATTCCATTGATATTGAACTTATCATAAGTACAAAAATTACCCATTGAATAAGCAATAAATCTTCCTTTATAATAGTCGACAGCTCTAGTAATATGCGGGCCATGCCCAAGAACTAAATCAGCACCAGCATCAATGGCCTTATGTGCAAACTCATAAACATCGCCTCTGTCTTGTCCTAAGAATTGCTCATGAGTCCTTGAAATATGTGTATGGCTTTGGCCTTCTGCCCCACCATGGAATGATACAATAACTATATCACAAAATGTATTTAGTTTTTTAACTACTTGTTCTAACTCTTTAAAATCATTGATATTTAAACAGCCTTTATTTGGAGCAAATGCGGTAAGACCTACAAGAATTCCTTTGATTTTAAGGGTATCCCATGGACAATTTGTTTGGCCTGCATATCTAATATTATATTGTTTTAATATAGCAGCTGTATGAACTCTTCCTTGTTCGCCAAGATCACCAACATGATTATTTGCTATTGAAAACATAGAAAAACCAGCATCTTTTAACTCTTTTACAAAGTATGAGGGTTGTCTAAACACATAACAAGATGTAGGATCTCCGCAAGCTTTTGGCGCACCTCCACTATCTAATACAGGACCCTCTAAATTTCCAAAAACTATATCGCCAGCTTGTAAAAATCGCTGAATTGGCCGTAATAAGAATGCATCCGTGGGTGGTAATGAGCTATTATCTGGATAATTTGTTCCCATCATAATATCACCAACTGCTACGATATTTATACTGTCTGCCTTAAATTCAGAAACAATAGACACTTTCTTTTTAGGTGTAGATTCCCCTTTTGTATTTGACTGTGGACTACAATGCAAAGAAGTTATCAGTACAATCAGAAAAAGAAGCTTTTGATTATTCATTGTAAAAGCATACCCTATATGTTATTAACATTTCAATATTTATATATACATCAATGAATTACTATTCTATTTTTTATAACTAAGTAAGATGTCTACGCTTTAATTCTTCCATTATATCATTCATATTATTTTCTAATTCTAATCTATAATATTCTAATTTTAATAATAAAGTATAATCAGAATCTATTCTCATTTCTTCTTCATTTTCCTCTTGATTATGCCTTTTTCTGGTATCATCCATTTCTGAAATAATTACACCCACAAATAAATTCCAACCATCAGTAAAGAACTTTAGAATATTATCTCTATATGCATAAAATTTCACAAGGATTTCAAAAACGAAGATAAAATGGATTATCTCATTTGCTATATGCAAAGGATAATGATAAGTAATAAAGAAATCATGATTTGTTTCTATCCCTACAAGTATTGCAGCGAATATAATGACACCAATAATGAAATTATCAAACCAATTATTTTCATGATTACGAATTCTTACAAGTTAATCGTTAAACATCTAATCAAAAGCTCTCAATTATTAATTAATAAACAATAAAGTTGTATTGTAGATATATATTTTTTTGTTGTACCCTTAATTGATACAAGCCTGATTCTAAGCCCTGAGTAGTAATAGAATACTCTGTGTTTTGAGGATATGAAGGAATGAAGTCTTGTATTGACCATCTAATTCTTCCCATCATATCAGTAATCTGTAATAATGATGGATCATTAAAACATTGTGGTAAAGATATATGAATATTTTCTGGTGCATTAACTGGATTTGGATATAATAGCACAGAATATTCTTGATTATCAGACCGGATACTTGATGGAATTTCAATAATTACCAAGAATGATGTGTCTATTTTACAACCATTACTATCAGTTTCAGCTACTTTCAGCAAAGCAGAACCAATATTTGAAAAGTTTACTAATATCAATGAACCGTTTACAGAAGTTGTAATTGTGCCATTTCCAGAAATTTCCCATCTATATGTTGACCCAATATGATTAGCAACTTGATAAGGAATTGCATTATCATTTGGCTTTACTGATGATATTCCACTTATGATTGGAGTGGGTAAAGTGACATTTTTTACGGCAGTTTCGGGAGATAAACCAATGCAATCACCAGATTTTACAAAAACTGAATATTTGCCAGGTATATTGGTAGAATACGATTGCTGATTTGCACCTTGTATGTCTTGTCCATTTCTTTTCCATTGATATATACAATTTGGTAAACCAGCATCTAATACAATATCATTCCCATTACAAATGGAATAAGAACCAGATTTAGAAATGATCGCAGGTCTTAATGCATTGCCAATTTCAATAAGCTTTATTGTGTCTTTAGAACATCCATTCACATTGGTCTCTGTCACTTTTAATGAAACTAAACCTACACCACTAAAATTCAATAATGCTTCATTACTATTCTCAGATATAATGATTGCATTACCGTTTATAACTTTCCATGAATATATCGATCCACTTGCAAATGTTGTTGAATATATTACGGATTTTTGATTAGCACATACAGATGTGCTTCCTGTAATGCTTGGAATTGGTAATGGGTTTATCATCACAGTAAGAATCGTATCTTTATAGCATCCTGTTATTGGATCTGTTTCTCTTACCCTAATGGTTTCAGTACCCGAATTATTCCATGTGACTTTTATAAGATTTGAATAAGCGCTTCCGTCAATTTTTCCTTTTATTGGATTTTCCCATTGATAGATATGTCCAGGAATTAATGTAAGACTATATTCTACATTTGATTCATTAATACAAGTATTCTTTTTACCCTGAATATACGGATTGGGTTTTGCATTAATTGTGACAATGAAGATTGTATCCTTAACACATGATGTTACATTATTTGTCTGTTTAAGCTTTAATGTATCTATTCCAGCTTGATTCCAATTCACTAATATTGAATCTGCATTCAATTCATTAATAATGTTGCCTTTACTTGGTTTTTGCCATACATATGAAAACCCATCAAGCTTTTGAACAGAATATTTAAGGGAAATTTCACCATTACAAACTGATGACCTTCCACTTATTATAGGATTTGGTAATGGCCTTATATTAACGATCAGTATTGTATCTTTAAAGCATCCTGTAGTGTTATTTGTTTGCCTACATTTTACAGTATCAAAGCCAGCTTGATTCCATTGTACAAGAATTGAATTACCTGTTGATGTTCCAGTAATATTGCCTTTAGATAGGGATTTCCACTGATAGATATGTCCATTTTGAACGGGTATAGTATAGAGTGAATTTTTTGTGCCTTCACATACATTATTATTTCCGCTAATAACCGGAATTGGAAGAGCCTGTATTGTTACAATGATACTCGTATCTTTAAAACAGCCTGTTTCTATAATTGTTTGTCTTACAGATATTGTATCGATTCCTATTTGATTCCATGAAACATTAATTGTATGAGTATTTAAAGGTCCATTAATCGTCCCCTTTTTTATGGTACTCCATATATATGATGTTCCTATAACAGTATCTATTGAATAGATACTATTTGTTTGTCCAATACATACATAAGACATACCATTAATTTTGGGATTTGGGACTCCATAAATAGATAGATTAATTCCATTATCAAATCCATATATCGAAGGTGTACTAGCAATTACTCGTATTCTATAGTATTGTCCTAAAGCAATAGAACTAGGAATTGTGCAGTTTATCGTCCCAGCATCGATTGCATTTCTACTTCCAATTGATATTGGATTTTGGAAAGACCCTGAAGAATCAGATAATTGAGAAGTAAATATATTCCCAGTTATAAATGCCCCTGTAATTGAATATGGTAAAGCAAATACTTCACCTTTACAAAATATATTTTTTGATGTATTGCATGATACACCAGGTGGATCATCATCGGTAAATTTCGATAAAAATCCATCCATTAATACACCAGCATATACCGATTGATGAGCATTATTACTTGCAATTGCATTTGTAGATGATGTTCTTCCACATATATATACATTGCCACTTATATCACTGCTACAGCCATAAGCAATATCAAAATCATTGCCTCCAAAATAAGTGCCCCAACTTCTTGTTCCGCCCGAAGCAAATCTTGCTAAAAACGCATCATAACTACCACCTAATTGTTGCTGATGTGCAGTAGTGGTTGCGATACCATCACCAGATCCAGTTTGGCCAACTATATAAATATTCCCACTTGCATCAGTACAAGAATATAATCCTAAGTCATAATCATTGCTTCCATAATACGATGCCCATAATCTTGTACCTGTTGTCGTAAACTTAGCAATGTAGGCATCTATTGCACCACCAAATGTACTTTGATGAGCATTTGCAGTAGAAATTCCACTTGAAGATTCTGTTTGGCCACTTAATATCACATTTCCACTTGGATCTGTAATAGTACTAAAGCCTTCATCGTTTTCTATTCCACCATAATATGTAGACCAAGTTCTATTTCCTGCAGAACTAAACTTTGCTAAAAATGCATCATTATTACCTGCTAATGCATTTTGATAAGAACCTGAAGTAGACATCGCATTGTTTGAAGAAGTAGTACCAGAAATAAATACATTATTTGCAGCATCTATAGAAACTCCATAGCCTATATCATTGCCAGATCCACCATAATATGTAGACCAGGTTCTGTTTCCTGTAGAACTAAATTTTGCTAAAAATGCATCATCTCCACCACCTAGCTGTGTCTGAAATGAACCTGTTGATGCTATACTAGTTGTGGAATTAGTTCTTCCAGTGAAAAGAATATTGTTGTTAGCATCACAGATTATCCCATAGGCAGACTCAATATCAATATCACCAAAATAAGTAGCCCAAGTTCTTGTACCAGAGGCGCTAAATTTTGCAATAAATGCATCTGTATATCCACCAAAAACGGTTTGATATGCACCACTACTTGCTATTACATCATTAGAATTTGTTTCTCCACAGATAATTATATTTCCTGCATTGTCAACGCAAGAATTATAACCATAATCATTTCCAGAGCCTCCATAATATGTTGACCATAAACGAGTTCCAGCAGAAGTAAACTTGGAAATATATGCATCATAATTAGCATTTAATATTGCCTGATAGGAACCACTTGTAGCTATGGAAGCAATTGATTCTGTATATCCTATAACATATACATTGCCACTTGCATCTGTTGATACACTTCTAGAATAATCATTTTCAGATCCACCATAATATGTTCCCCATAAACGGGTTGGTGGGTCAATAATAAGCTTTTTTGAATGATCATATGCACCAATGTTAAATCTAACTATAGAGTCTGAATTCAATGTAAATGCAGAGTATACTTCATTATCTTGATAGGAATAAGGCTTTTGTTGTTCAATTAATCCTAAAGGCGTTTCGATTGCTAAAGTACCATGATTATCTATGTGAAGCTTGTCAGCTCCAGAAATTTTCATTGCTATATTTTCTGGATTTCCCCCAGGATGAACAATAAAATCATATTGTACTTTTTGTTTTTTACCCTCATATACTATAAAGTCAATATGTGGATATAGATCTTTAATAATTACTTTTTTACATGATTCTACTTCTGATACTCCATTTGGTATATGAGAATAATAATAATTCGTATAAGATGGTAAGGGATCTAACCCACTTATTGTACATGATTGAGAACTATTCTGAAAAGAAATATCTACTCTATATGATTCTATAACAGATGGAGAATGCATATCATATTTATGCATACTTTTTGATTGAAAAGGAATATTTTTTTTAGAATCTCGATGATACACTGCAAATGAAATCCCATTTTTTCTGATATATACAGCACCACCCGAAACTTGAGCTATATACAAGATTTCATCATTTCTTTTATGATTCTGATCAATGATTTGTCCATTATTGGCTATAAAAACCAATTCATTATCTACCGTATGAGTAAATCGTGAAATTGTATTTTCTTGTGCAATACAATTTATAGGAAAGGCCAGGATGATACATAATAGACTAGATATGATGAGGTAATATCTAGTTTTACAATGTCTATATAAAAATGAATTCATTGATTATTCTATTTGCTCTTATTAAAGAATGTTTTTAACGAATTATGAACTTTTGAGATACTGTTTGGGTATGCGTTCTTAATCGTATAATATACATACCAGAAGAAATTTTTGAAAGAGGAATCGCTATTTGTTGAATCGATTCACCTGTGGATTGCATTGATTGTATTGAATAATGTACAATTCCAAGCATATCAACTAATTCTAATATTGGAGAACTCTTTAGTGGAAATTCACATACAACATTCAAAATCTGTGAGTTTTCCGAAGGATTTGGTTGAATACTAAGAATTGAAACTTGTTCACTTTTTAACTCATTGATGCCTTGAGGATTTGCTATTGAAATCGTCATAAATGTATCTTTTCTACATCCTGCTGATGAAATTTCAATGACTGTTAATTGCAATGTACCTGGATTTGTACTAGAAATAGAAACGGTAGATTCATCTGTTTTTCCATTAATAATTCCATTACCGCTAATCAACCAAGAATAAGTTGAACCCTGATTTGATTGCACTACATATTGAATATTAGATTCTCCGGCTTTGATCTCCTTTGGACCAATTATTATTGGCATAGGCAATGGTAATTCGATCAACTCTTTTTCTTGAGATAATGCTTGGCAATCACTTGTTTTAACAAGTACACTATATTTACCGGGTATTTTTGCTGAACATGATTTACCAACAGCATCAATGATATCATTTCCATTTAATTTCCATTGATACCCTGCTGCAACAAGTGTACACATTAATTGTATGCTATCTCCTTTACAGAATTGATTGTTTCCATTAGCAACCGAAAAATCTGGATTTATGGAGTTTTTTACAGTTATTGTCATTGATGTATCCTTGATACATCCTGCAAGTGTTCTTTCGGTTAATCGTAATAAAACATTTCCGATACCACCAAATGTGATTTTTGTTATTGCTTCATTATCACTGCTTAGGCTGGCTTTTCCACTTTCTATACTCCACGTATATAAAGAAGTACTTGAAGAAGCTGAAAATTCAACGGGTTTATCAAATCCACAAATTGTGTTTGGACCCTTTATTATCGGTATTGGTAATGGACTAATAGTTACTATTAAAGAAGTATCTTTCGTACATCCCGTCGATACATTTGTTTTCTTTAATGTTAATGTATCAATGCCAATTGCCTTCCATTCATAAACAGCATTTATTTGTCCTGCCGGACCACTTAATACGCCTTTTCCTTTAGTAGACCACTCATATGTAAAACCAGGTTCATTAGGTGTAGATTTATATGTTAATAATTGTCCGATACACACATTTCCATTTCCTTGAATTATTGGGACAGGATTTGCATTGATAGTAATAATGATCGTAGTGTCTTTATAGCATCCTAATGGAGTCTTTGTAACCCTTAATTTTAATGTATCTGTTCCTACAGAATTCCACTTAATTATTACTTCATTATTATTTGCATTTCCTATAATTTTTCCTTTTGAAGGCTCTGTCCAGCTATAAAGACAATCCTTAATTACTGGTATAGAATATGTCTGATTTGTTTGGCACGTAGAACTTTGACCAATAATAATAGATATTGGAACAGCTACTAAATTTAAATCAACAGCATTATCTGGGCTTGCAATAAATGGACTATTACTTAATATTCTAATGCGATAACCGGATCCAGATAAATTTGAAGGAAATGTACAAACGATTGATCCGGATGTATTTGCTGTTTTAGTTCCAATAATTGTTGGATTTACAAATGATCCATTTATAGAAGATAATTGGACTGTAAATACATTATTGGCTGCAAATTGTCCGCTTATTGTATAAGTAACAGATATTGTACTACCAGCACAAAGTTCTGTTTGAGGAGTAGTACAAGATATTGAAGGATCTATTGCCATAAATCTAATCAGAAAGGCTTCTTGCGAACCATTACTGGTTGCTTGATATGATCCATTTGAGGTTATATCTGAATTTGAATTAGAAGTTCCGCATACATACAATTCATTAGATGCATCAAATGCAACTCTATTACAATTATCTGTTTTAATTCCGCCATAATAAGAGCCCCATATTCGGCTTCCACTAGTATTGAATTTTGCCATAAAGCCATCATCTTCGCCACTTAAAGACTGTTGAAATCCATCAATAGATGCTATTGCAGATATTGAATTTGTTGTCCCAGTAATAACAATATTTCCATAAGAATCAGTGGCTAATCCTGTACATAGTTCATTATTTGCGCCTCCATAATAAGTTCCCCATGCTCTATTACCATTGGCATCAAATTTTGCCACATAACCATCAAAAGATCCTTGCAAACCTTGTTGATATGATCCAGGTGAAGAGATGCTATTATAAGAGTTTGTATGTCCTGTTATTAAAATACTACCTTGGACATCTATATGAATTGCAGAGCCATAATCATCTGAAGTTCCTCCATAATAGGTTGCCCAATCACGTGTTCCTGATGCATCAAACTTTGCTATATAAGAATCTGATCCACCCAAATTATTAGGTTGATACGATCCAGCTGTTGCGATTCCATTAGCTGAAATTGCATCTCCTCTAACTAATATTTTTCCACTTACATCTATAGCAATTCCTGTTGATTTATCATCTGAAGTTCCACCATAATAGGTACACCACGTTAATTGACCAGCAGAAGCAAATTTTGCTAAAAATCCATCATAACCACCACCTAAACTTGTTTGAAGTGCGCCTGCTGTTGCTATTCCATTAGTAGAATTTGTTAATCCTGCTATTGCAATATTCCCTGATGCATCTGTTTTGATTGATAAGCCTTTATCTTCTCCAGAACCACCTAAATAAGTGCCCCAAGTTCTAGTACCATTATTTGTAAATTTCACTAAAAAGGCATCATTATTACCTCCTAATACAGTTTGAGGTGCACCAGCTGTTGCTATAGATGCTGCTGAATTTGTTGTTCCACATATGTATACATTTAATGCATTATCAATTGCAATTGCTTGTGCTATTTCGTCTCCAGTACCACCATAATATGTAGACCAGAGTCTTACACCAGTATTATTAAATTTTGCAATAAAACCATCCGTATTTGCTGATAAGTTAGTTTGATATGAGCCATTTGTAGCTATTCCCCAAGTAGAATTTGTTTGTCCACAAATAAATATATTTCCAGCTTGATCAATTGCAAGATCTGATCCAATATCTGCTCCTGCTCCTCCAAAATATGTCCCCCACATTCTAGTTGGTGGATCAATTCTTAATGATTGATGATGATCATAAGAATCTACTTTAAATGAGACAGTATTATCAGTATTAACGATAAATGATGATGCTATTTCTTTGTCTTGATATGTTCTAGGAGCACCTTGTTCAATGGTTCCAAAAGGTGTTAAAAGCTGTAAAGAACCAGATTCAGATAGATGTATATCTGAACATCCAGAAAAAGACAATGATATGATATCTGGATTTCCACCCGGTTTTACGATAAAATCATATTGAATTGTATTGTGTAGATTAGGATAGAGAATAAAATCTATTTGTGGATAGATGTCTTTGATGATGATCCTTTTGTATTTAGATACATTTGTTATTCCATCAGGACAATGTTTAAGGAAATAATTATTCTTATCTGAAAACTCGTCAATTCCTTGAAAAATTGGATGTGAATTTGCCCCATTAAATTTCATGTCTACCCTATAGACATTTTTATTGGCTTGCTTTGATGTGTCATAATTAGCAAAACTGATTTCATTTGCTTTTACATATACTGCCCCACCAGGTATTTGTGCCATGAATATAACTTCATCATTTATATTCCCCTTTTGATCTAATATTTGCCCTTTATTCTCGATAAATTCGATAGAATTTCTATTACTTAACATTGAAGATATGTCTGTGTTTTTTGCATAAACATTAACACTATTTACAATAAAAAAAAGCAATAACGATGGGATACATAAGCGTTTCATGGCCATTTCCAGGTTTATAAATATATACCCTGCAATTTAATTTCTTTTTGCTTAGAAATGGCCATTCAGCTTATTTAAATTCTCGTATTTATTTACATTTTACACAACAATCTGGAAATGCATATAAATCAGGACGCATATTGATTAATCGAACAGTTACATCTACTCTTCGAACACCGTCTAAGTCATAATAACTGTTTTCACCCCTTATATATTTTTGTATTTCAGGTTGAATCGATGTATCTACATATTGTCCTTCTGCCATGACGATAATTCTAGCTTGTTTTAGCTTTCTTTCATAATCTGATGGATTTGAGAAATCCGTAGGGCTAATAATTAATCCTTTTCTTTGCAATTCACTAAATAATGAATCCTTTTTTAGTTGTTGCATAACTGTTTCAAAACCATAATACGCTCTTAATTTAGAAAGTGTATCATTATCTTTTCCAACTAATGATGCGCCACTAGCTATCTGGATAGCAGTTGGTTTTTTAAATGTATAATTCACTGTATCAAATGCACATGAAATATATTGAACATTATTAGGAGAGATAAATTTTCCAACGGTAATTGGTCTAATATCAGAATAAGCAGTCATGGTTATCAATACTTTTGCAGTATCATTTTTATCATATATCTTCCAGAAATTCTTTAGAACTTTAGAAGTAGAATCAGCCATATTCTTAATATTTCTATCAATAATAGCAGCCTTGGCTCGATAATCTGCTCTACGCATATTCATTCTTTCTGTCGATTCATTACCATTACGATTTCCCCAATATTTATTCTTCCAATTAAGTTCTATCCAAGATGCATTTTCTAAGTCACCATCTTTAAGTCTATCGATATGTTCGCTATATCCTTTTACTGTATTAACTTCCCAAAATGCTGTCTGAAAATATGGGACATTCTTTTGTGATCCAAAAACTAGTAAGGTATCTAATTCTAGACAACATGGTGATTTATCATATTGTGGATATAAACGAACTGTATCGTGAACTATAATTGGCATACAAGAATCAGTTGCTTTTACCATTACATATGGAAGTCTCAATTCTGCAAATCTGGTTTTGGATGAACCTATATGTCTTACTGAACTTGCTATACCTACTGTATCATATGAATAGACTGTATCTTTATAAGCAACAGATCTAGTCATTCTGGCCTGTCTTAATGGTGGCATAGAATCAATATATATTGTTGTATCTCTACCAACTCGGATTCTCATTTCTGATGTAATATCAATTCTCTCATTTAATTTTTTTCTTAACTGAGGAATATTAAAATTATCCTTTGGTAATGTATCATATACTCTAGCTGTTCTAGCAGCTTTTACGGATTTATCCTGAACCATGGTATCATATTGTTCTTTGCGTGATTTAGACAATATTTGTTCAATCGTTCTGGTAATCTCATATCCATTATAATTTGTTAAGATTGGTTCTAAGTTCTTGCATGGTTTAGTATTAAATGATGAGTATCCATTTGATTTAATTGCTATTCCTTGTTGATAATTTTTCATTGAATCAGAAGGAACACTCATTGTAAATGTATTGCCTTTAATCTCTTTCATTTTACCATCAATATACACTTCTAATACTCCATTTTTAACCGAAGTATCATTTCCATTATCATTGATTAATGTTACAGTATAGGCTACAGGGCATGGTTTTGGTGGTTGTTCGCATGGATAATTTGGATCGCATGGTTGGCATGGCAAACATGGTTCAGGTTTTTTTATCCCACAAAAAAATGTAGCTCTAGATTTATAAAGATCTAATCCACCATATCCATATTTTTTGGCTGTATCTGGTGATGTTATAGATAATCTATTAGATGAAAAGAACATTTCTCTTTCTACAGGTTGTACATCTGTAGTGTCCATATGAGGATATTTTATGAATGGGAACATTTCCATTGCGAGTGTATTTACTGAGTCTTCAGCATTTCCTAATGTAAATGTACTATCTATTATCATAGACAGATTACCATTATTAGATAAACTATCCCATAATACTTGTAATGTAGAATAATAGATTTCATAGTTACCTGATCGATTGGATGAAAAGATCAGATGTGGATTTCCATCTATACAGTATAAAAATGGTGAATATTCATTAGCTGGAGAATTTATGAAACCATCACCTTGAAATAATCTCAGATTTATTGGTTTACTCCACTCTGTTCCTTTGCCAATTTTTCTGAAAGAAATAAATAAATCTGAATTTCCTTTTCTTTCAATCCCGTTTACTGTATACATTGCATTTTCATATGGGGCAGAGAAGCCTTCTGGTGACATCCTATCTGAGCTAAAAACTAATAATTCAATACCAGATACTTCATGAATTCCTATCGTTGGATGTGCATCCCAAGCTGTAGAATTTAATTCTGATAAATTTCTAATTTTTTTATCAAAATTTTCAAATAAATCACTTCCACCTTGTACTTTACTTCCTGATGCTCCTAAAAAGCTAGCAACAGTAGAATCAATCGCTGCAGAGGATGCAAATACTAGTGAAAAAGCACCCGGAGTTACTGTCCCTGAATGCCGAACAAATTCTTCTGGCATATCATGAAGTACTACTCTTTCTGTTTTGACTTGTCCCATACTATCTATCAATGATAATGGAACTTGATAAACTCTTTCTCTTTTATTTGTATTAGAGGTTATCAATAATGTATCATATTTTTTGATTTCTTTTTGATCATGCGGTATTTCTGTTCCCGCTGCAAAATCATCATCCTTAGTATTAACTGATGTTCCTAAAATAGAAGGTTTTTTCTTTATTACTACTTTCGATGAATTATTATCTGTTGCTTGTATCATTGCATATAATGCAAAGCAAAACAATATGCTTGTATAAATATATTTTTTCATAGTTTTTTCTTAATTCTCTTTACATTCTTCACATTTATAAGCTTCTGCAAACTTAATTGTCACTCTTCTTACTTTTGGTGCCAATACTCCTTCTTGAATATTTGATATCAAGACAAAGAAGTTTGTTCCATTTTGTGCTTTATAATAAAACACATCGCCAATTTTAAATCGTACACTATAATTTGATAAATCATTGGCTATTACATTTCTAAATGGGGGCAATACACTTAATGTTTTAATATTTAATGGCCAAGAACCTGGGAATGTAAATGTTTTAGGATTTCCTGTCGGATTACTTGCCACAATAGAATAATTATTCCCAGTTGAGTCTTGCTTATACGCTAATGCAGAGGCATCATAAAAAGCACAAAATGCCAAATTAGACCCAGGATTTGATTGTTTACCCAAATTTTGTACATATGTTGCAAAAATATTAGCATCATCTGTTTTTAAAGAAATGTTAATTGGAAAAACATCTCCTTTAAAACGAAGTCTGGTTTCTGGTTCTAATGAAATTGTCGGTAATGTGACACTTTCTACAAGAATATCACCATCCATTAATGAATTTGGAGGTGAATTAAATGTATATGTCGTTGTGTATCCTGTCAATGGATAATCCTTTTCTGCAAAAATCCAAGGACCTGCAGAGAACTTTTGATTATTTGGTAAATCCCCCGAAGAGTAAGAAGAATAAGGGAATCTAAATGTAGCAATATTAAATTCAGGAACGGGTGTTCTATTTTTTAAAGTATCAATTGCAGAATTAAATACTGCAATTGTTGCTTCTCTCACAATAGGCTTTTCATTTGGTACTATTGGTGTTGGAACAAAGCAATCTCCACAACCACTAAAACTTAGCACACATATACTTAACAATAATAATTGATATGTTTTCATTAATAAATTACTCCTAAGCGCAATTGAAATGTTCCTATTCTTCTTGTTCCTGGGATATCAGCAAAACCTAAAAGGCTATATGAATCTCCTACAGCAATACTACGATAACCCAAATCTAATTCTATATCTATAAATGGTAAAATTGGAATATCCAATCCTATTCCCATTCCATAACTTAATGGTAAAGACCAATCAAGATCAATTTCTCCATTTGCTTGAGCTTCTTTAATCTTGGCTACACAGGTATTACACGTTGCCCCAGCAGACATCTGCCAAGCTTTTTTTGTTTGAGCATCAAATGACATCCCAAATTCACCATATGTATATGGTTTAATACAACCAAAAATAGCCTTAAACCAATTATCTGTCGATTTCATTTCGTTTAATTCTTGTTCTGCTTTGGATGATCCTTCACTTTCACCATTATTAACATTTATATAAAAAAAGCTTTGATTAGCTTTCTTTTCAATAACATTTTTAGGAGGATTAAAGTAATAACGTCCAGTTAATAGAACCATCGGACGAGGTATAGTAATCAGCGTATCCAAATTTGTTAATAATGAAGTTATTGCACCTGCATTTAGTGTTTGAATTCCAGATGAATATGTAAATCCAAGCATCCATCTTTGATCTTTTCCTAAACGAGCGCCAGTAATTACATCACCAATAACATGTATTTTTCCTTGATCTACCAATGCATTACCATCATTAAACATAGAAGCATTGCCCAATACTCCTAAAAATACTGGAGAATATTCCCTATCGAAACAATGCAAATTCAAGCCAGCATCTATACCCAAACCTAAACGAAAATTTAAACCAAAACTTAAATCCAATGGATCGCAATTACATGGTTTTACTGTCTGTAAAGGTATTTTTCGAATCAATGGAATTTGTTTAGTAACATGAAAACTCTCTACTAAATTAAATCCACCTAAAGAATCTGTTTGAATCCCAGGAAATAAATCGGGTATCGACTCCATATGTTTTAATGGAATTAATATGCCTTTGGAAGATAAAGTGGTATCTATTTTATCCTGAAATGCAAATACAGTATCAATAGAATTTTGTGCGGAATCTCTCATTATCTGTATATGAGATACATATCCTCTTAATGTTCTTCCATCACGATTAGCTGCATTTTGGGCTTTTTGAAAATATTGTGCTGAATATTCTGGTTTGATACGAACAGCATCTTCATATGTAGTTTGTTCATTATCCTTTGGGACAGATGAACAACCAACAAAAACTAAACAACAGAATGCCAATAATACTTGGATTTTACTTGATGTTTTCATTTATTTTCCTCCTAGTGGTATGCTGAAATGAACCATACCTGCAAGGCTGGACAAATGCGGACGATCCTTGTCGCGAAGCATATTATTAGTTGTATATCGTGCAGAAAGAGTTATAAACCAATCACAACATGGATTTTCATAATTGAATAAATATCCTGCCTCTATCGTTCCTGGCATTCCTACTTTTCCCTCTTTATCCTTACCTACTATTACTGATAGTCCAGTACCAATTCCAAGATATAATGGAACTGTTGGTGCTCCCCAAGGAAACCAACGAACATTAGCTTGAACATTGAGTACATGTGGTAAAGAATAGATTCTCGGGCTAGTATATTCTAAACTATCAATTGGTTGATAATTACCATAATTAACTGTGAATACTGGCCATAACTTGCAATATCTGTGCAAGCCATATTGTAATTCTCCGTGTAATCCTAAATTAGACTGGTCTACAAATTGTGTTTGCGGTAATCCAGCCCCTAATCCAAGACCAAGAAAAGATTGTCCAAATGCACTTTGTGCACCTCCAATCATACAACACATCATCATACCTAGTAAAAATAATCTCATGCGCATTCTATAAAAGTATAAATAAATAATTATGTCTGAATTCTATGTATAAAGTTTACAAAACTCTTAGTCTTTAACTGTATCTTCACTTCAAAAACATCTTAGCCTAGTTTTATGCTTTTTTATATGATATTGATAATCTTAATCTCTTAAAAAGTATCTATTGAATACAATCCATTTTTATGACAAAAAACCCTAAATCGCTTGTCCTACCATAATCTCTATAAAAATAATTAGTCTTCAGACAAAGTCTATAACACTTACTAATTTTTACTTAGAAATTTCTTTCAATGGATAAAGATTTGATTCGGAAACTGTATTCTTATTAAGCAATGGTGTAATTCCAGATTTCATCATAAAATTCGTTAGATATAAGTCAAGTAATTCATTATTTATATTTTTCAAAGTAAATTGATCGTTATTTTTCCAATAACTATACTCTGTTTCTGTATTTGTAGCAGCATACACTCTAATTTCAGTATTTGATAAGGAACGATAATAACCAATCTTATAATTTCCAGGTGGCACAAGAGATGCTGTAATTGTTTTTTCATAATTAGTACCAGGATTGATTTTCAATTTTTTTACTGTCTTTACACCTTGATGATGAATTATTAGATAAAAATATGATTCTGGAATTCGAATAATATATTGTTGATGCTGATTATCAGTAAAATCAAAATTCTCAAACTTAGAAACAACTTCTCCCAATTTGCTACCATCAGAGAATGTGGCATTTGTTTCCCAATAAAGACTTGGTTTGGGAGCTACTTTACCTTTTACATATGTAGATTTTATAGTAGTTGAATCATTTGGATTGATTGTTACTATTTCACCAAACATTCTTACTTCTGCTATTGTAAAAGTTGTATTATACACAGTTAGTGCATAGTCATTTATAATATTGATAAGAAATGGTGTCGTAGTACCAATATTCCCTGCGGCATCATATGCCAATGCCCTTAAAGTATAAGAGCCATTTTTTTGCAAATATGTATCCCAAGTAAATTCCCAAGGAGCAGATGTTATCGTACCGATAAGTGTATTATCAAGATAGATCTCTACTTTCTTTACGCCTACATTATCATTGCATTGTAATTCAAATGTCTCATTTTCATAAAGATCTGTCCCATAGATACCTCCCGGATAGATAAAATCTATAGTAGGTTTTACATTATCACTATTCAATGCAGAATTTGAAGTATCTGAACATGAATTGTTCAATAAAAGGATAGAGCCAAGAATTAAAAATAGCAGAAACGATTTCATGAGTAACCCTAAAAAAAATATTTGAGATGTAGTTAATCCAAAAGTTAGCTAAACGATCTTTTCACTTCCTAGATATTAACATTCATTTGCAATAATTAACAAAACATTGATGCTTAGGAATTAAGCATGTAATAATCCACTTTGAATCTTTATGTTTTTTTTGACTAAAGATCTAAGCGTAATGCGAATTGTATAATCCAATACTTACTACACACCCTATGAATTACATTTATAATCCCAATGCAGCTTTTTCAAGTTTAGTTTGTATTTCTAAGTATTTTTTTTCGATTGATGGATTTGAATTGCATGTATAAGAGTGCTTGGCCCAAATACTTGCTTGTTTAAGCATAATATTATATTCCAGGAAGACAGTATTGTCTTTAGGATTTGTTTTGTATTTTTCTATAATTCCAATATATTTATCAACCCATAATTGATAATCTAAAAGATATTGATCACAATTTTTTGAAGATGCAGGCCTATATACTATTGGATTTACAGCTGTTTGAAGAAAAGTAGATGCACTGATTGATGATATGTCTACCGAAGACGATGGTTTATTAATTGTTTCTTTATTACAACCCATAATAATAAAAGAAACTATCAATAAGCTTATACTTTGTACCCAAGCTTTCATGCTCCCTCTACCCAAATAAAGTAATTTTCAACTACACTCTTTTTTTGCTTAGAATCAACCACTTACTCTTTAAGTGCACACATATTTACTACTTAAAAACATCCAAAACAAGAAAGATTTATTTTTCCATACAAAATAAGTAGTTACTAAGTAGTACCTTTTTTTATTGTAGAATATTTAACAGTATAGACTTTTTTTGTTCTTCGACTATTTTTTTTACAATTGGATTTTGGTCTATTTGGGCTTTTTCATGTGGTTTTAGATCTGAATATCCACTTCTGAAATAATCCAGGGCTAGTGATATATTATCGTTTTCATAAAGAAATATAGCAACGTGAACTTTACCGATACTATATCGTGGATTAGCGATTGGAATTTCTAATATTACTTGTTGGGCTAATTCATGTTCACCAATTTTTTTGAGTATTCTGGCAGCAACTAGTCTTGCTCTTGAAAAAGTATATTTTACACCAATTGCTCTATACAACCATAATAAAGCTGATTGATACTTTTCTAATTTTTCGAAAGCTAAAGCCATTGCCAGCATAGTAGTTTCTTCATCAGGGAATATATGTAATGTTTTTTTGCAGGCTTCAATGATATCATTCCAGCGTTGTGCAACTTGCAAAGCTGTAATTTCTGCTGCATAATAAGAATATCTTTCAGGGTATTTACTTTGTAATAGGTGAAGAAGTGGGATTGATTGTATATCTGCTTGAATTTCTGGTATTGTACCATGCAACCAAATTAGAGTGGAGCAATATAAGTCTAATTCGTCAGGAATATTATCTATAATATTAGGACCTAATGCAGCATATCCATGCTTGGATAATTCCCATCCTTTTTCATAATCTCCTTGCCATAAAAGAGCATGTCCAAGTGTAATCATAATAATTGGATCATTAAGAGAATTCAGATATTCTATTAAATACTCTTTTCCCTGTTGATCTTCTATAAAAGCAATATACCACGCTTTTAGAAAATCAGAGTCTGTTTGCTCTAGCCCTTGAACTATTGATAATTCTCCTTTTTCATCTGTAGAATGTATATCTCTAAAATGTGAAAAGGCTAAACTGAGATAAAGGGCTGGAAAATTAACTGGTGATAAACTAATAGCTCTTTCTAGTACTTTTCTAGCTTCTGGAAATCTTGATCGTGCTTCTAATTCGATACCAATATGTGCAAGAGCAAGGACATTGTCCCAATTATTATTGGATTGTTCGATTAATTGTTGAATAGTCATGAACATATTAGAAAATATAGCCAAAAACAGCATCTAAAATAAGTATGGTAGCCGCTGAGATTGTAAAAGCACGAACTGTACTGCGTCCAACACCTTCTGCACCACCTTCTGTTGCAAATCCGACATGACATCCCACAAGTGCCGTAACACCACCAAATATAAAAGATTTAAATAATGATTGCAGTATTTCTGAAACTTGAAAAAAACGCTGAATTGAATCAAAAAAGATATCAAAAGTGAAATCAAATTTTAATGTTGTTAGCATATAAGCACCTATCAATGCAACTAGATTAGAAAATACGGCAAGGACAGGCATCATTGTTAATGCAGCAATAACCCTTGGCATACCTAAATATCTATTTTTATCAATTGCCATCATTTCTAAAGCATCAATCTGCTCTGATACTTGCATTGTCCCTAATTGGGCTGCAATTGCCCCTCCAACTCTTCCAGCAATAACCAATGCCGTTAATACAGGCGTTAATTCAGTAAATACGACAGTTGATATAGAACCACCAATAAATGGTCTAGCAATTCCTATCAAATTAAATTTTGCAAAAAGGTTTGTTGCCTGCAATGCTGCAATTGCCCCAGTGAATGCGCCAATAAGTATCACTAACGGTAATGATTCATTTCCTACTATAGACATCTCAGCCAAAACTAAACGACGATCTTTATGAATTCTAGGTACATACCGCATTATCTGTGTTAAAAGAATAGCGATTTGTCCAAATTCTCTAAAAAAATTAATAACAGAACGGCCAATTTGAGCAAAGATTTGTAGCATAAATTATAGAAATGATGTATACAATATCATAGATGATATACGAAATTAATCATTCTGTTTAGAAATCTCTATTCATAATAAAAAACCCCAAATCTTAGAGGATTCGGGGTTAAATATAGATATTAATGTATTAACCTTGGCCACCGATAGAACCGCCTGGTGGTGGTGGAACATAATCACAAGGGCTTGTTCCTTTGGTGATCCATTCATTCCAAGCTCCTAATTGTGTTCCAGTTAATATAGATTTAATATTTTCCAATAATTGATTGTAGCAATTTTTTAAAGCTGCTTTTTTAGCTGCAACAGCATCTGCTGTAGCTTTTTTAACATAATCATTAATTTTCTTAGTTTCTTCAGAAACCTGAGATTTTGAGAAAGATCCTGTTTTTACTTTTTTTGCAATTGCATCTAACATGTTTTTTTGATCAGCACGTATTTTTGCGATAGCTTCTTTAAAATTAAATAATGCAGCTTTTTCACAATTCTTTTTAGCATTCATAAATGCATATACTTGAGCCATTTGCTCAGTTGTTAGCTTTAAACAAGGTAATGCTTGCCCTAATGTAATTTTATTTGTTTCTGATTCATTGCTATCATCTTCGTCTGCATCATTGTCTGAACATTTATCACCACTGGATAATGCAGAGATATCTAGTCCGCCCATATCAGAATTGGACAATACTTTTGCAGAAGATTCATTGTTCATTGAACTATCCACAGGACAGTTTTCTTGTGAACATCCGGATACAATAAGCATAATTGCTAATAATGAAAAAAGTGATGAAATCACTTTAAGATTAATGCTTTTCTTCATGTTTAAAACCTATGTATTATTAAAAGAAGATATATCATTTTTTTAAGATAACTCTATTATAACTATAATTAAAAAAAACCCTCTATCTTAAAAGACAGAGGGTTTAATCCATTCTAAAATAAGCAAGCTATACTGCATGCAGATCTTTTATACTTATCCTCTTATCCCAATAGTACTAGGATCGCACGGTGCTTTCCCAGTAGTTTTCCATTGCATCCAAATAACAAGTTGCTCTGGAGTAAGGATCGATTCAATATTTGCCATTAAAGAAGCACGGCAAGCATCTAATGCTACTTTCATTGCTGCTTCAGCTGATTTAACAGCTGGCTTTAAACTTGCATTCAAAGCTTCGATTTGTGTGCGGGCATCTGCTTTTGTAAGAGTTCCAGCTTTCACTTGTTCTTTAATAGCATCAATTGCTGCTTTTTGTTGTTGACGGATTGGCTCGATAACTGCACGAAATTGATCTTTTGCTGCTTTCTCGCAATCACGATTTGCTGACATAAACTCGCGTAATTTTGCAAGTTGTTCAGCTGATAATTTTAAACAGGGTAATACTGATTCTAAACGTGCTGGACGATTTGATTTATCACCACGAACAGAATCTTTCTTACCATCACGGTCATCTCGATCATCAAGGCTATCACGTTTTCCACCTGGACCACGTCTATCGCCTTTTGCAAACATTTCTGATGTATTATCAGACATTAAATCTGACATATAATCATAGTTTGATGCAAATACTTTTTCGCTTGATTGATCGGCCATAGATGGCTGAACTATGCCAGAAGGATCTGTACAGCTAGAAGCAAATACAGTCACAACAATAGCTGCTAAAGCAACAAGTGTACCTTGTACTTTTTTTGCGATGAAGTTTTTCATAATTAATTCCTGAATTATATGATTAATAAAGTTATTTCTGAATAAGTATAAGAGAAGTATAAATTAAGGCCGGCATTCAATCTAACTTGCTCTATCTAAAATGGACTAATAGTTTACTATTTTTTGTGTCATTGAAGATAGTAACAAGATCATAAGTACTTAGTTACATGATTTTAAAATTAAATATCTACTATAATTATAAGTAATAATCATACCATATAATTACATTATTTTTTTAATGCTTCAGCTCCACCTACAATTTCTAACATCTCTGTTGTAATAGATGCTTGGCGTGCTTTATTATATGATAATTGAAGAGCTTTAATTAAGTCTCTTGCATTAATTGTTGCAGTTTCCATTGCCATCATTCTTGCTGCTTGTTCGGCAGCATTTGATTCCAGCAGAGCTTTCCACACAATATTATTTAAATATTTAGGCAGTAGAATATCCATGATATCTCCACGATTTGGCTCGTAAAGATAATCAGTTACTGCAGACTTATGATCATTTTGCTTACTTTCAACAGGTAGTAATTGCTTTGCGATAACTTGTTGTTTTATTATAGAAATGAACTCATTATAGTACACTATAACTTGATCAAATTTTTCATTGATAAAACCATCTGACGTTAACGAAGCAATTTCTTGTGCTGTACTAAATGAAAGTTGAGCAAATATATCTGGGAATTGTGCAGGATGAGTATCAGATCTTTTAGTGAAAAAATTGACAGCTCTTTTACCAACAGAATACACGCTAACTTTGGCTTGTGGAAATTCTTTAGGTAGAGTATTATCAATATAATGTGCAGCTGTTCTTAATAAGTTAGCATTAAAACTACCACATAAACCTCTATCTGAAGAAATAACTATAATAGCTATAGAGCGAATTGTTTCTGGTTTACGAAGTAAAGGATGGAAATATCCTTCTTCGGAGGATGCAGCTAAATTTGCTAATACTCCAGCCATTTTATCAGTATATGGCCTAGCAGACATAATACTTTCTTGAGCCCTACGCAACTTTGCAGCTGCAACCATTCTCATTGCGGATGTTATTTTAGCTGTATTTTTTACGGAAGTAATTCTATTACGAATATCACGTAATGTAGCCATAGTATCTATTCTCTGATTTATAAAGAATGCTTAAAGCACTCAATAATATTGTTGTATTGGCAATAAATAATTACAAATATAATCTGAAATACTATCTTCAAGCTCCATGAAGGAGTAAGCTGAATCTGATTGTAATAAAGTTGTCATTTCAGCTTGGGTATAGTTTTGATATTGCCCACGTAATGATACCGGCATTGGAACATATTCAATATTCACAGGTAGATTCATTGCGGCAAATACTGCATGAGCTAAGTCATTCCACGATCTGGCTTTGCCAGTTCCCAAATTAACTAAACCTTTTAAAGATGTATCGGACAATAATTTCCACATTACATTACATGCATCTTTTATATAAATAAAGTCTCTTAATTGCCCACCATTGGAATAAGAAGAATCATCAGAAGCAAAAAGCTTTATACATCCTGTTTTTTGTATCTGATTATATGCTTTAAATATCATACTTGCCATATCTAGTTTATGATACTCATTTGGTCCAAATACATTAAAAAATTTTATTCCGATAGCATTATCTACATATGACATATTCTTCATCCACTCATCAAAGAGTTGTTTGGAATATCCATACATATTTAGTGGTGAAAAGCCATAACATGAAGTATCAGAATAACCTTTTTCTCCTGCACCATAGGTTGCAGCACTTGAAGCATACATAAAAGGTATAGATCTATGCAATGCAAATTCTGCAATATCTTTACTGTAACGATAATTATTATCTAATAAATAATCTGCATTTCTTTCTGTTGTAGCAGAACAAGCTCCTAAATGGATAATTGCAGTTATATCTTTAGAAGAATAATGTCCTTGTATACATTTTGTACGAAAAACTTCTGGATGTTCGATTGTTCTAAAACGTTTTCCAGATAGATTTTTCCAACGATCATCCTGTTGTAATGTATCTATAACTAGGATATCATGATATCCTTCATTATTAAGCTTTGTTAAAAAACAACTGCCGATAAATCCGGCGGCTCCGGTTACAGCTATCATAGAACAGGAAGAACAGTTAAGAAAATTAACTTATACCACGTATGGCTTTAAATCTTTCACTAAATGAAGTAAGTACTTCATTAAGATCTTTTCTAATAGAATCTGTGATATCTTTAACTTCTATTATAGAACTTAATAAAGCTTTGTGTTTTGTTTCCATTAAGTCTAAGAATTCATCTTCGAATTCACGTACATTTTCTAATGGAATTGAATCTATATAGCCATTTGTAGCTGCAAATATCAAAGCAATTTGTCTATCAACACTTACAGGAGAAAACTGTTGCTGTTTTAGGATTTCAGTTAAACGAGCTCCTCGACGTAATTGTTGCATGGTAGATTTATCTAAGTCAGATCCAAATTTTGAGAATGCTTCTAATTCTCTATACATCGCGAGCTCTAATTTTAATGGTCCTGCTACACGTTTCATTGCTTTGATTTGTGCATTTCCACCTACTCGAGATACTGAAATACCAACATTTAAAGCTGGGCGAACCCCTGCATTAAAAAGATTGGATTCCAAATATATTTGTCCATCTGTAATTGAGATCACATTAGTAGGAATATATGCCGAAACATCACCTGCTTGAGTTTCAATAACAGGTAATGCAGTCATTGAACCACCACCTAAATCATCGCTTAGCTTGGCTGCTCTTTCTAGTAAACGACTATGCAAATAGAAAATATCACCTGGATATGCTTCACGTCCTGGTGGACGGCGTAACAATAAGGAAACTTGTCTATAAGCAGCTGCTTGTTTTGTTAAATCATCATAAATAATCAAGGCATGACGGCCTGAATCTCGGAAAAATTCGCCCATAGATGCTCCGCAATAAGGAGCAATAAATTGCAATGGTGCTGGATCTGCAGCATTTGCAGCAACAATAATAGTATACTTCAATGCACCATGTTGCTCTAATGTAGATACAACATTTGCTACTGTAGAACCTTTTTGTCCTATTGCAACATATATACAATAAACAGGGTTTATACCAAGTCGCTTTGCTTCTTCTGTATGAGTATATCTTTGATTTATAATCGCATCTAAAGCTACTACAGTTTTACCAGTTTGGCGGTCACCAATAATCAATTCACGTTGCCCACGGCCAATTGGAATTAATGCATCAATAGCCTTAAGACCAGTCTGTAATGGTTCTGTAACTGGTTGGCGTTCGATAACGCCAAGAGCTTTTCTTTCTATTGGTAATGTTTTTGTAGATAAAATTGGGCCTTTGCCATCGATAGCAACTCCTAATGGATTTACTACTCTACCGAGTAATTCTTCTCCAACAGGTACAGATGCAATACGGCCTGTACGACGAACTGTATCTCCTTCTTTAACTAGGCGGTCATCGCCAAAGAGAATAACACCAACATTATCTTCTTCTAGATTAAGCACCATTCCCATAACACCATTGGGGAACTCTACGAGTTCTGATGCCATAACTTTGGATATGCCGTAAACGCGGGCAACACCGTCTCCTACCTGCAATACTGTTCCGACTTCATAGATATCAGCTTCGTTTTCGAAGCCTGAAAGTTGTCGGCGTAAAATAGCAGAAATTTCTTCGGGTCGAACTTCAGCCATGGTCTAATTACCTGTTGAATATAGAGTTATACTAATATTATATTAAAATCTGAATGCTATACCCATATGCACAAACAGCATATCTGTACCTGCATTTGTAAATTGTTCATATATGGTTGTACCATATTTATCTACATCTTTCACTTTTTTATAATCTGTAGGACTGCCATACAGATATCTAGCTTTGATATCAAGTAAAATACTACTTGCAGAATTTGGTAAAGTAATGTTTTCTACAATTTTTATCATGATTCCGGTAGCTATTCCATAATTTGTAAAAACTGTTCTATCGGAATAAATTTCATCTGTTCTAGTTTCAGTTACTGTCGTACCATCTTCTTTTTTTACTTTCACATCATATTCGCCATCTGTTGTTGCACTGTAAATATTTAAACCTGCAGACAATTCAACATAGGGAAATACCCAATGTTTTATGTCAAATTGAAATCTAGTAAATAGATTAATAGGTACAACAGCATTTGTATATACCCAATTATTATACTTGGGAGAATACAAGGCAAATTGTTTGTTTTTTGTTAGCGCGCAATATCCAATATCCAATCCTGGAACTACAGAAAAATTGACAGGAATATTATTATCAGAAAACAATTTTTCAAGTGAATAACCTCCGCCAAATGCTAGCCCAAATCCGCCTGAGCCAATATTACTTTGGAATTCTCCTTGAGGATTACCAGATCCCATAGAGAAATAGGCAAAACCACGCCTAGGTTTATTCTTTAAGTCTTCTATTATTTTCGTATCATCATTTTGTGCTTTTATAGCTACTGTAGATAGAATAAACATGAATACAATGCCACAAAGGGAGACTGCTTGAGCAAAAAGCTCATAATTTCTTTTCGATACATAATAATGTTTAAGTATGTTCATTTTTTTCATTCTACATTGTAACAGAATAAGAGCCAGAAAGTTCTACTTGCAACTTGTTTAGTTGATGTCTTACAGAGGCATCTATCATCATATCTGCAATAGTAATTATTAAACCACCTTTTATTGCAGGATCTACACTAAAATGTGGTAAAACTGTTTTACCTGTTTTATCTGCAATAGCTCTAACAATACTTGCTGATAAATCTTCTGATAATTCTATGGCAGACACTATTTTTACGGGTACTAGATTATTCTTTTTATTATATAATTCCGTAAATGCTGCAGAAATTTCTTGAAAAACAGATTCTCTTCTTTTTTTTGCAAGCATTTCAAGAAATTGAATCATCAATGTTGAAACCTTTCCCTCAAACACTTCTTTACATATAGAAATCTTATGATGATATTTAACTACAGGACTATTAAATAGAGCCCTCAATTCATCGGAAACATTCAAACTTTCAACAATTAAAGTGAAGTCTTTGCGAATATCTTCGGTAGTATTATTATCATTTGCTATGCTCATTAATGCTGTAGCATAACGTTGTGCAATTCGGGTTGAAGTAGCCATAATATCGTAGCAGTTGCTATAACCAATTAATTATTAGAAAGTTCTGATATAGCAGATTCTACCAAGCCTTTATGCTGCTCTGCAGATACTACTTTGCCTATCACTTTATCAGTTGCTTGGATAACTAAAGATGCAACTTCGGTTCGTAAAGATTGAAGAGCTAAGTCTTTTTCTCTCGATATTTCTCTTATTGCTTCTTCTAGTTTTACTCGCTTTACACGTTCGGCTTCTTCTGCAGCTGATTTTACAATCATTTCTGCCTGAATTTTACCTTCTTTAAGCATAGACATTACTTCTGATTGCGCATTGGCAATCTTTTCACGACTATCTTTCAATGTTTTTTGTGCCTCTATACTAGCTTGTTCTGCTTGATGTATTGATTCACTAATTTTTTTCTCACGGGCATCTAAAGCAGCTAGCATTGGTTTAAAACCAAACTTTCCAATAAGAATAAAGAAAAGTCCAAAATTGATAAAGGTCCAAATAATCAGACCTGGACTTACATTCAGCAAATTATCCATGATTCACTTTCATTCTGAATTTTATGAATAGACTCGGTTTAGTCCGAACCTATACTGAACATACCACAAAGCAATCCCAACAGTTCAAAGGAACTGCTTTATGGCATAATATTATTACATCTTACAAACCTATTACTTTATTAAGCAATATTATTTGTTTGCAAGAATGATACATATAAGACAAGCCAATAGTGCAACACCTTCGATAAGAGCTGCACCAATAATCATAGTTGTACGAGCATCTTTAGCTGTTTCTGGTTGGCGTGCACCAGCTTCTAATGCTGCTGCTACAAGTGGTCCAATACCAGTACCTACACCAAAAACTGTGATACCTACTCCTAAACCGGCTGCAAGCCAAGCAAGTGCTTTTGATTCCATCATTGTTCTATTCTCCAAAAAATTATGAGGTAATGAAACCGAAATGGTTTTCTTAAAAACTAAATAAGTTTAGTGGTGTCCATCTTCTTGCACATGATCTCCCAATACTAATCCAGTAAATACTGCAGTTAGCATTGTGAAAATATATGCTTGTAAAAAGGTTACCAATAATTCAAGACTATATATAAATATCGCAAACAATACCGAAATAGGTGCTACAACAAATGAATGGAAAAAGAATATCAATCCCATCAATGTTAATAATACTATATGTCCACTTGTCATATTTGCAAATAAACGTATGCTTAATGCAAATGGCTTGGTAAATAAGCCAATAATTTCAATTGGAACCATAATAGGTGCTAACCACCATGGAGCGCCACCCAATAAGTGATGAGCAAATGATTTAAAAGCTTCTACAGTACCCATTGCTTTAATTGGAATCAATAAATTAATTACTATAAAAGCTGTAATTGCTAATGCAGCAGTTGTTCCAATTGCCGAAGTGGCAGTATGTGCACCTGGTAATAATCCCACAAGATTCATTGCATATATGAAAAAGAATATTGTGAGAAAATAAGGTAAAAAGGCTTGTACTAATCTTTCATTAGGAATATTTGGACGCACTACAGTATCTCTTACCATCATAGTAAGCATTTCTAATGCATTTTGAATACCCTTTGGTGCTATATTGCCATTCTTATAATGTCTATTGCCTATAATGAATAATCCTAATACTACGATTAAAGATATCCATTGAAATGCAACAAAATTTGTAGGAGAAGCATCTAATGTAGGATGAGATCCATCTTTTTTTAATGCATGGCCATGATGCAAATCATATATACCCTCAGAAATTAGTGATGCCTGATTAGGATACATTTTTAATCCAGTTTCTGCATCGTATAGGATATATGGCAAATCTGCAATATGGATAGAGAAGATATGGAATCCGCTATGATCGCCTAACTCTTCGTCAAATAGGGACTTGAAAGTAAAACCTTCAGTTGCCTGAGAATTGTGAGACTCATTATGTTGTGAGTGAGGTTCAGTCGCAGTATGAACTGCTGTTGAATCGTGATTCATAATATATGGAAATTGTTAAGCTTAACAATCAAGCTACATTGATTACTGAAATTCAATATTTTATTTTTTGGAATCTCTCACTTTTATTTTTTCTGATACAAAGTGAAAGTAAAAAATTTCAATAAAGAGATAAATAAATACACCAAAAGCCAAAGAAATCGAATAACTTAAAGCAGCAACTCCGTATTGTGTTAATGCCCACCAAGAAAAAATTCCAATTGCCATGATGCGCAAAAACATGCTGCCCAAAACAATCGAAATAAACTTATCAAATTTCTTCCCATATGCATAAACAGATATAACATAACCCAATGCTGCATTAAGGAAACAAATAATTTGGGCAAGAACCGCCGAGTAAAAGTCCGAAGGATTATTATCCACTCTTTTTATACTTTATTTCACATCTTTTTGTTTGCCCATTGATAGGGCAGTTCTAATAAAGTGGGTTAATCCAGCAACTGCTCCAAAAAAACCTCCGCTAACCATAAACCAAGGCTCGGTGCCATATTTGCCATCTAGCCACCAACCAGCAAAGCCACAAAGAATTACAGAAGCAGCCAATTGCATGCCCATGCCCATAAAAGGGGCTAATTCTTTCTGAACAGATCCCGATTTTTCATTTTCTGGTAACATCACTTATCCATGAACGAAAAATATAGGAACGATTCATAATCTTGCTGAATAAGTATTCAAATTAAGTATTTAGATAAAGAATACCAAGAATAGATTTGATTAATTCTTGATTGAAATCCAATATTGAGTTACAATACTAAATAAATCCAAACATTCTATTTTAATAACTTTCATCAATTGATGGGAAGTTGCAATTTCTTATGTCTTGAATATAGGAATCTACAGAATGAGAAATTCTTTCTTGAAGATTATCATATCGTCTTACAAATCTTGGGCTAAAATCTATTGTGAGACCTACCATATCTGAATACACTAAAATTTGTCCATCACAATAAGGTCCAGCTCCAATTCCAATTGTTGGAACCATCAAAGAGGATGTAATTTTTTGTGCTAACTGCATTGGAATTTTTTCAAGCACTATTGCAAATGCACCTGCTTGTTCAAGTTCAAGTGCGTCTTTCATTATTTCTTCGGCTTCTTGTTCGGATTCACCTCTGGGACGATAGCTTCCAAATTGATTAATACTTTGTGGAGTTAATCCTAAATGTGCCATCACAGGTATACCTGCTTCTGTCATTTTCCTTACTGCTTTAGCTACTCGATGCCCTCCCTCGATTTTTACTGCGCTTGCTCCAGCTTCTTTCATTAAACGTCCAGCATTTCTAAATGCTTCTTCTGGGCTTATCTGATAGCTCATAAAGGGCATATCTGCAACTACTAATGCCCTTTGTACTCCTTTAACAACTGCTTTTGTATGATAAATGATATCTTCTAATGTTACTGGTATTGTTGTTTCATGTCCTTGAACTACATTTCCTAATGAATCACCTACAAGAATTAAATCAATTCCTGCTTCATCTATTATTCTTGCTATTAATGCATCATAGGCTGTAAGACATGATATTTTCTTTTGTTGTTTTTTCATGTCCTGTAAACGACGAGTTGTAACGCGTTTCATGGGCGCAGATTGATGTTCTGCATCGTTTTTATCTGATATATTCATATTGTGATCCAGTATTTAAGGCTTTTCATTACTTAATCTGAGCTTCAATTTAAGTTTTTATTTCTCACTAACATTAAAAAAAGCCTGTCTTTTTAATGACAGGCTTCCTTTTTTACTATGCAATTTATCAATTCATATATGGAAGTGTTTTAGTCTTCCCTTTTTTATCTTTAATTCTTATTAAATAATATGATGCATTAAAATATGGTAATTCTATCGATGATTGATTATCTACTACAGCTGTATATACTTGTTTTCCTTGAAGATCAAACATTGATATTTCGTCTATACATTCGGCATTTTCCGATTGTACTATATGATTATTAATGAGAACATAGTCTTGAAATGATTGAGATTCTGAAATTCCTGTAGATATTCCTGTATTTTCTAAGCTGATGAGCTCGTCACCTGCTTTGTAAGGTGTATAATAAAAAAATGTGAGCATCATTTCATCTGTCGTTCCTTCACCAAGAGTTACTAATTTTGGAGGATTACTAGGATTATGTGGATTATCTGCTGTATTGTCATATTGAACTTCCGAGTAAAAGAAAGTTCCTTTAGGCACCTTTTGTAATGTTTTGAATGTATATGCCATTTGCCAATGGAAATTCCATTCGGGTATATCGATAATCTTTATAGTGTCTTTACTTGGTGTTATGCCTATAATTTTTGTGCTTTTTCCTATAAGATGCATATGAGGCAATACTGCAAATATGGAAGCATTTATCGGCGATACAAATCGTTGATGAAGTGTCTTTTTTTGATTTGCCGGAATAATAAGGGGGCCATCAATAATATTTTGATGATCTAATAGCGAACTAATTTTCACTTCTCTTACATTAATATCTTTATTAAATAAAAATCTTATAGTTGTTTGATCTTGTTTATCTACAGAACCTGCTGGATAATGAACTTGTAATAAAATTTTAGCATTTTTTTGTAAACGTAAGCCAAAGCCTTTGGGAAAAAAATAGGGTTCTGTTCCAGGCGCATATACACCTAATAAAGTAGCAGTATTAGATCCAACACCTCCCAATCCATTATATCCTGGTTCGGGAGTTAATGCGTCTAAAGAATCACCAACAGAAGAAGTATCTTGAAATATCAATACATGATGGACAATTTCTGGATTTCCTGGTATCACTTCGATTCCACTAATAAATTGCTCATTTGTATTGATTCCATTCAGAACAAAGCATTTATATTCATCTAATCCTCCAGATTTTGCTTGAGATGTATAAACAGACATCGAAGCAATAAAATCTGGATTTTTTATTATGGAATTTCCTATATATTCTGGTGGTTTTGGTGCAATAGAAACATCACCCTCTGGCACATCATTATTAATCCAATCTATAATTGATTGTTTTTCTTCTGGGCTAAGGTTTTTTTGATGTGCGTATTCTCTAAAATTAGTATTGGCTGGATAAGGTGGCATATTATTGTCTTCTACATTATATAGAATTGCACTTTTTTTCGAGATCGCTTGTTGATATGTCATTAATGAAAAAGGGGCTATTCCCCCATCATGATGACAAGAAGTACATTTTGAATATATAGTCGAAGCAATATTTTTAGACCAATCTGGTTTTGATGCGTATACCGAAAACATGGTACATAAAAGCATTATATATTTCAATATGTTTTTCATACTTTCCTTTTTGATGACTATTTGTTTTATTATCAGATGTAAATTAATATGTATTGATCAAATCCAAAGACAACTCAATATTTCTTTAGGTTTAAAAAGGCAATAATATTTATAGTTTTACGCCTTGAAACTACATAAAATTTCTTAATCATGAGTTTATATATGTTCTATAGATTTTTCATTGGTGCACTTGTACTTTGTATAGTGTTCACTAATTATGTATTTGGCGAACAAACGATTGTATATACACCTAAAGGTATTGTCCTTACTATTACTCATCTACAAACAAAACAACAAAATATGCCTTCCAATTCACTTGTGAATTGTGTACATATACCAAATAGTGCTGATGCTAGATTTTCTATTGATAATTCTTCACCTGCACTTCAATCTTTATTTCCACTTTTAGCTGTTCCAAATACAGGGGCAATCAATATAAGATATACAATGAATGGATGGAAATCTATTCAGTTGCAAAATCCTTTGGCTATCCTGAATCTGTTTTCACAGTCTCAAGAATGTAAAAAAGATATTAAAGAATTTGTCCATCTAGAAAGACAAGGTACCTTAAGAGAAATACCCGTAGCAGAATTAACAATACAGCCATTTAGATATGATTATCAATCAGGCAAATTATCTATTGCAGATACAATCATCGTGTATATTGAATTTTCTCATTTGGTACAGAATATTTCAACTTATCATATCAATGAGAAAGAAAGTGGTTTTTTGTCTAGAATTATTAATCCTCAACATATTCCAGCTTGTATTGTACAAGAAAATAGAAAAAAAGAAAAAAGTCTGACTGATAATTGGTATTCTGCAAATCAAAAATATATTCGATTAATAACAAAAAAAGACGGTATAGCTAAAATTTCTGGCAAAGAAATTATTAACAATAAACCAGAATGGCTAGGTAAGGAATTGTCAAAATTCAGGCTTATATATAAAGGTGATACATATCCTTTTGGAATTGATAAAGATAATGATAGTGTATTGAGCAATGATGATTCTTTCTTTTTTGCATCTAAGCGTGCTGCCGGAGATACTACTTGGTTTAATCGTGTTACAGATGAGTCTTCTTTCTTTTTAACATTAGAAAATGGTCCTGTAACTGATAAATCTGCTCGATTATCAACTATTCAATCCATTCCTTTCAATACTATAGATTCTATAGGTATTGTCTCTAAACATATAGAAGAGGATCATAGTATCTATGCTGGTGATAAAACATCAGCATTTGAATTTTCTATACTTTCTTGTGATTTTAAATTTGGTAAAAATTTCTTTTGGCAAAGATTAAGCACATTAAGTCCATACTCTGTTTTTACTGATACTCTTCAGTTAACAGCAACTTCAACTCCTTTATCATTATCCATTGCTCTTCATGGAGCTTCTGATATTGACACAATGCAATTTGACCATAATGTAGAGATTTTATGGAATGGTAATCGTATTGCTACAGATTCTTTTTCTGGTATGACAGATAAATTTGTGTCTATTTCTGTTCCTGCATCTTTGGTTATTCCTGGGGCAAATATTCTTCAGATACGATCTATATCTATTTCTGACAATGTATTTACAGAACTTTATCTTAATTATTATGAAATATCACATAACACAAAACTATTATGTGAACAGGGTGAACTTGCATATTCCAATAAAAAAGATCAGCCAATTTCAATGCAAATTGATGGATTAAGAACATCATCATATACTGTGATAGATACTCTTAATAATTCCTATCTAGTAGATTCTACTCAAAAAAAAGGTGATATCATTTCTGCAGGTATTGCTTCTAATGGGTTTACATCATTGATGTTTAGGGATTCACTCTATTTCTCAAAAATATACTCAGGTTGTATATTATGGGTATTAATGAAAGATGGAACAACTCATTTTATTCAAGTTCAAACATATCAAGATATAAAAAACGTCTTAAATAGTTATTCTCAATATACTTATGCACTTTTACTTTCATCAGGCAACCTTTTACAATCATTAAGTCAAAATGAAAAAAGAGACTTATTAGGAACAATTCAAACACCTCAATCAGGGCCTTTTTCATTATTAATAAATGGCGGAAATCTACAAAGACATATTGCTTTTGGTTATACTTCAATGCAAGAATTTTTGCCTTCAGAATCAGCCCAAGCCTATCGTGCATATATCAATTCACAAAACAATTTTTCTGGTTATATAGTAGATGCAGAAGCTTTTGCTGAAACAAGCATTGAAGATGTTTCTTCAAGCGATCTATTACAAGAGAATTCACAAGCAGATGCCGTTTTTATAGTACATTCTGATTTTGCTGAACAAGCAAAAATACTTGCCGAACATAGAAATAAACAAGGATGGATAATTAAAATTGTTGATGTGAAGGACATTTACAAAGAGTTTAATCATGGAATTAAATCTGTACATGCAATTAAAAGTTTTTTAAAACATGCACATGAACAATGGAAAAAACCTGCTCCATTATATGCTGTGTTAATTGGAAATGCTAGTTGGGACCCACTCAAATTGCTAAATACGTCTAATCAACATGATTTTGTTCCAACTTATGGTTTTCCTGTTAGTGATGTCTGGTTTTCATTATTAGACAGTACTAAAAAAAATCCGGATATGGTTATTGGTAGGCTACCTGTTTCTACGCCTGAAGAAGCAACTGCAACTGTAAATAAAATCATAGAATATGACGAGTTAAAGGCATCGCCATGGATGAAACATTTTCTGTTTTTGTCTGGAGGAGACCCCGAAGATAATACCTTTTATAATCAATATAATGGGATTAATGAATATCTAACCAATAGTAATATTTGTGGTGATACAACAAGAATTTTCAGGCAAAATGCCCTGGGAGGAGTTGATGAATCAATTTCATTTAAAATTCGTTCTGCAATCAATGAAGGTGCATTATGGGTTAATTTCATTGGGCATGGATCCCCTCTTTACTTTGAATTAGATGGATGGAGAGCTCCTGATTTAAATAATAAAGGTAAGTATTTCCTTCTTTCTACTTTTTCTTGTAGTTCAGGTGCATTTGGTGAACCTTCGGGTCCTTGTAGAAATGAAACATATCTAACCGAAGCAAATAAAGGTTCTGTGGCATCATTAGGAAATACATTTACAGGAATTGTAAGCACAGATTATAGTCTTTTTACCTCTTTATTTGGCATTATGGCTAGCAATAATTATGTAAGAAGAATTGGTGACCTTGTTAATAGCGCTAAAGCAGGAAGTTTTGGATTTGATATTTTGTTTAATAATTCTTGCTTGCAATTTAATCTAATGGGCGATCCAATGACAAATCTAGCCCTTGTAGATAAGCCCGATTATTATATAAGAACAAGTGATCTATCGCTTGCTTCTACTACTATTTCTGCAAATGATAGCATATTTACTCTGCATGGAATATGCCACAATAGAGGAATTGGTAATGGAAAAAATGTTCCTATTCGCATTATGCATTCTATTGGCAGCATAAAAGATACATTTAATATTTCTACAGATTCTTTGTGTAGAAGTAGTTCATTTTCCCTTAATATTCCTATTAAAGGTATTTCTGGCACTCATATGATTACAGTTCATATCGATCCAGATAGCGTAATTCAGGAAGAAAATATCAAGGATAATAATATTCTGTCTATTCCCGTGAATGTGTTTGCTAATGGATTGTCTATGGTAGATCCACTTCCTGGCTGGACAGTTAATGCAGAAAAACCTCAATTTAGATGTATTATCCCAAAAAATTCTTCTGCACAATCATTAGAATTACAGTTAAAACATATAAACAATGATTCAATTATCTCTCAATATATGGGTGATACAGATAATACATTGAAAGTGTATGAAGGGTATATTGATTGGTTTCCCTCTGCAGATGCCTTGCAGAAATATATAGGGAAAGATATTCTGTTTAATGCTCGAGTGCTTGATTCACTTACAAATCAATATAGTACTTGGACATCTATACCTATTCATATTGCAAAATCTGCTAGCGATACAGTTCATTTTTCATTGTTCAACCTTGCAGCCTGGAAAGAGTCTGCTTCTCGTCAATTAGATATTAATGCTACTTCATCAGCTTTGTCAATTTCATCTATAAAAAGAAATCTAACAGTTATTGGTTGTAATGCGGGTGCTGGTGGACGCTATGCGGACATTAATTATGGTGGTAGAGTATATATCGAAAGAAATGATGCCGCAAAATTATGTGTACTAAAGATTAGTCCTTATGATACTATTGGTACATTCCGAGAGTTTAATGCATTTTTAAGTCCACAAGACAATGAAAAAGATTATCGAGGAAATTCAAAAGACCTTGTTACCTTCCTTAAAGATTCTGTTCAAAAAGGTGATTATATTGTCATAACAGTTTCTGATGCATGTTTTAGAGGCCCTATAGTTACATCGGCGGGGCTTATTGGAGATTCTCAAAGCTTAATTGATGCTCTGAAAGAGTGTGGTTCTACTTTGATCGACTCTGTCTTTAATGCAAAAACATATCAAAATGGTGCCGAAATATCTGGCTCTGATAGAATATCTTCCTCTTTTGTAATGATAGGCAGAAAAGGAAGTCTCCCTGGTTCGGCAATAGAAAAGTTTGCTCCATCTTCGGATACTTTAACTGTTTCTGATACTCTTACTATTCTACAAAAATTAGGAAATTATTCATCAGGATTAATTGGACCTGCAAAAGAATGGCATTCATTAGATATTTCTACTCAATTATCCAATGGTAACTCCACTATCTTACAAGTGTATGGAAGAAATTCTTTAGTACCCCAAGATTCATTGCTATATGAAGGTTCCGATAATAAAATCAATTTGAACAATATCGATGCAAAAATATTCCCATATCTAATTGTAAAAATTAACTTAATCAATGATTCTTCAGATTTTTCTCCCATATTGAATGGGATCAATTGTAGATTTATTCCAGCACCAGAATTAACAGTATTTCCTTCTGATTTTTCTGTAAAAGGTACTTATCCTAGACAAACCATCTTAAAAGGAGATAGTTTAGAGATTTCTGGCATAATCAAAAATCTATCATTAAAACAATCTTCTTTTCCTTTAACTGATATATGTATTTCACAAAAACCACTTATAGGCTCGAATTCATCTGAATCCTATACATATCAAATTCCAATATTGCAAAAAGATGATACATATGCATTTTCTGCTATTCTTCCTTCACAAAATGTATCTAAAAGTACAGATTGGACAATGATTTCAGATTGTTCTTTAACACATGAAGATATGTACAGATTTAATAATACAGTAAGCAAACAACTATTTATTGACGAAGATTCTGTGTCTCCATCAATTCAAGTATATGCAGATGGTATTCTATTAAAAGATAATGATACAATTTCAGCAAATCCTTCATTTTCTGTTATTGTTCAAGACAATTCTTTCTTAAGATTTGATTCTAGTAAATTAAGGGTAAGAATTAATCGCTATTGGCAACCAGATTCTACAGCTTCAAAGGTTACATTCACTCAATATGAATATGGATCTACTCAAAGGGTTTCACTTGATTTTACAAGCTTAAACAGATTAGATTTAGGTGAGAATTTATTGACTGTCTTTACAGAAGATGCTTCTGCAAATAAAGATACTGTAAGGCTATTATTACATGTAGTTCTGAATAGTTCGGTGCATTCTCTTATTCAATGGCCTAATCCAATTCAATTACCCAATAGTATAACAATTGGCTACAAATACGCTGCACAAAAACAAGATGCAGATTCTCGATTATCAATAGCTTCTATTAATGGATCTATTATTAATACATTACATCATAAAACTACTATTGGCAATAATCAAATTATGTGGGATTGTAAAGATTCGAATGGCAATCTTGTAGTACCAGGTGTCTATCTATTCAGATTACAAATTGATGGGGATAGCTATACAGAACCAGTTTTTGGTAAGATAATTATCATTGAATAAAAAAATGCCTTATCATCGGGGGGAAGTGATGACAAGGCATGCAGCATAAAGAGGAAGTAACGGCTTTCACCGTCGAGCGGGAAACGAGGGTCGAACTCGCGACATCAACCTTGGCAAGGTTGCGCTCTACCACTGAGCTATTCCCGCACTCTCACAATTGAGTGGACACAAAAATAGGTTTATAGGATAATTTATCCAAATTTTTTTTCAAAAATAGTCTCGAATTCTTTTAAGCACAACTGTTTCACTTCATTCATATCAGGTATATATCCTAGCTCTTGAGATAATGATGTAACATTCATATTATTAATTCCACAAGGGACAATCCAATCGAACTGTTTGATATCATTAGATATATTAAATGCCAATCCATGAGAAGTAACCCACCTTGAACAATGCAAGCCTATGGCACATATTTTTCTTTTTTGATCTATCCATACTCCGGTTTTTCCGGGAATTCTATCAGATGTGATATTATAATGTTTCAGTACTTCAATAATCACTTGTTCTATAGCCCGTAAGAACCAATGTAAATCTTGTTTATAATCCATTAAATTAAAAATAGGATATACTACCATTTGTCCTGGATTATGCAAAGTGATATCTCCTCCACGATTAATTGGAATAACTTCTATATGTGATGATTGAAGAAATTCGGAAGAAATTAACAAGTGTTGTTCACCACCTTCTTTACCAATGGTAATTACAGAAGGGTGCTCGCACATTATCAATGTACTATGTGATGTACCAGATTGAATAGATTTTACTAACTCTTCTTGTTTTATCCAGGCATCTCTATATTGGATCATTCCCCAATCCTGAACATCAAATGGCATATAGAAAACTCTGATTAAATAATAAAGGGTAGAGAATTTAACAACAAAAATAATCAAGATTATCAGAAAGTTACACCTGTAATCTTACAGTAATTTTTGGGATTATTTGCATTTGTAATTGGGAATTCGAAACTAGTACTAAAAGGGCCAGAATATTTAGGAGTAATTTTAACGATATAATTCATTGCAGTTTTTGGGCTTAGCCAATACCCTTGGTTTTTTCCCGATATAATAATGGTTAATGAATCTGTATCTTTAAAGTTGACAAATTCTTTAACATAACATGGGCTATCTGTATTATTAACAATACTACAAGAAGCCATATATACCATTGATTTAAAGGCATAATTTACATGTATATCAGTTACATATACATTTGGTATTAAATGTATTTCAGCATTAACTTTAGCAATTTGTTTAACTCTTCCTTGTCCAGAATATGAAATATTAACAAGTAAATCTGCAGAAATAGAAGAGCCTAATAAAGTTGAAATGCATCTAATTGGAATCGACCTATAATAACCTGGAAAAATTACCATTGGGAATATAGCATTGTTTAGCACTTGAAATTGAGATATTTCTCCTGATACAAAAGATGCACCTGTAACTGTCACATTTCGGTTACCTTTATTATATACCTTGATAGTTGTATCGCGATTTTCTCCAAAGATTAAATCTCCAAAATGCAAATCTTCTACCCATACTCTTGTTCCAGGCAATACATTGCACCTAATTGGTACAAAAAAATTCTTCCAAGAATTGATTAAGATTGTGTCTTGAATAATTCCTTCTTGTGTAGGCTTACATGTTAAAGAAATTGTTCTACTTGATCCAACTTTTCCTTTTGGTGATAGGATAAAAGAAATACTATCAGACATAAGTTTAAAGCCAATTGCACCATTAGATAAGACAACAGAATTAATGGGAATAAATAAAGAATCTGAAGTATTAATGAATTCTACTGTTGTTGTGATTTCCGAGGATGGAAATTCTGACTCAAAATGTAAAGAAGCAGGATTAACTACTAAATATTCCCTATATAATGAATCTAACGTTATCGAATCTATCACATTTCTTGTTCTATCAGCAGGCACTTCTATCGCTGGAGAACAAGAACTGATAAGAATCAGTAATAAAGTAATGATTGAATATGTGGTAGTAACAATCATTGAATATGTGTTGTGTGCTATTGATGAAATAGGTGGCAAGGGGCAATCCTAAAGCTTAATCTTGGCACCATAGGTTAAGCCTATTTTTTGCGTGCTAAACCATTGTTGCTGATGTGAATACAAAGAGGTAATTCCTTCAACTCCTGTCATTAATGTTATTTTATTTGAAAGATCATATTCAATACCCGCAGATACTCTGCCTAGTGGCCCTGTTTCGGTAGCTCCTGCAGATATTTTGATAATTGGTTTAACTGAATAATCGGTAGTAAAAGTATGCTTCCATCCAATAGCTGCCCATGATGCTAGATATGTTTGATCATATTGAATAAAATAATTTCCTTCTTGTCCACTGAATCTATGAGGAATAAATTCTTGTCCACCTTCTGCATATATGGAATTATTTTTTGATAATGCATATTCTACAGATAATGCAAGATTATTCACACTTGGCTTTATAGATGGATTTACTGTTTGTGGTGTATAAGAATGCTGAGTAAAACCTCTTAATCCAATAGAAAATTCAGAAGTTGGTTCTTCATTAATTATTGTTTTCTCTGCTTTCCAAGCTATATCTTCTAATACAGTTTCAGATATATTCTCAGGCGAATATTCATCATATAATACAAGTGGTTTATCAATATTCACAGATGCATCAACCATAGAAGTTTGATGTATTTCTGGGAAATACACATGAGAAAAACTAAATGCGGGCAATGCAATTGATGAATAACTATTCCTTCCAAGATTATTCAACTGTTTATGTGAATTTTGCTGTAATTCTAATGGAGATTGTTGAATGCTTTGTGAACTTTGCATTGAATTAACAAATTGTTTATCTGGGTTCAATGTCATAAAAAAACCAGTAAGTGCAGCCCCAGTTAACAAATATAGTAAGGGTTGCACAACAATTCCAGCAAATGAAGTCAAAGAAGTTTTTGCTGTTTCTATAAATGTTGGCTGAGCAACAGTAGTACCTAATCCAATGGCTCCTATGCGTCTTAATACACCTCCTTGCAATATTTTTGATGGAGCTATAAATGTAGTATCAAAATGACGCTTCATTGTAAGATGTTCATTCATTTCCTGCTGTAAATCAGAATCTGATGCCAGCATGGAAAACAATGTTGGATGCATTAATTCAGGCAATTCACCATCAACATATAATGTTAATAATTCAGATGGTTGTAATTGTGAAAAATCTAAACTCATATATAACCTAATGTGTACTTTCTTCTAAATATGTCTAGCATGTTTATGAACGATATAAATCATCAATAAAAGGCGCTAGAATGACACGGATTTTTTGTTTTGCTCTATAAATTCTTGTTCGTACTATTGGCATTGTTGTTTCTACTATTTCAGCTATTTCATTATAACTATAGCCATACATTTCTCTTAATACTAATACTTCTTTATAATCATCAGGAAGCATTTCTAAAGCCGTAGCAATTAATCGATTTAATTCAGTTTGCTCATATGGTGTATCAAAAGAAGGAAATTCAAAGTTTTCGAGTGATATTTTAGTGGAATTATACTTCTTTTGTTTTTCGTTTAGACATAAATTCCGTGCTATCTTTAATAAATATCCTTGAATATTCTGAACTTCTCTGCCTAATACTGCCATTTCATAAAATCGGACAAATGTCTCTTGAAAAATATCATCTGTCGCTTGAATCTGACCCAATATTTTTCTGATATAGGAATAAATCCTTGCTGAATATCTCTCATAGAGTATATTCAGACCATAATGGGCTGATGATCCACCGCCATTAAGCATAAGATAAAGCTCTATATCGCTAAGATTCTTATACTCCAGAGGAGAAAAATGATCATCCATATTATGCGGAGGAATTCCTGAATTCATAAAGATGTCCATTGACTAAATTGGGCTTTTTATATGGTAAAGATATCAGGATTCTTAGTTTGTTACAGCTAATCCCTTTTTACCTATATCTTTTCTAAAATACATATCTTGAAAAGAAATATGTTCGATATTTTTATATGCTTTTTGAATTGCTTCTGATAATGTTTCGGCATGAGCACAAACTCCTAATACCCTGCCTCCAGATGTTATGATATTATTATCTACGTCTTGGCTTGTTCCAGCATGAAAAATCGTAATCTGCTGATTAGGGTTAATATTTTCTGTTCCATATATCTTATATCCAATGTCATAATGATCAGGATATCCTCCAGAAGCAAGTACAATATTGCATGCAAAACCTTTTGATCTTTGTTTCATATGCTCTGCTTGTATAGAACCTTTGGCAGCAGAGTATAATAATGCTGCTAAATCACCTTCAAAAACTGTAAGAACAGCTTGAGTTTCGGGGTCTCCAAAGCGACAATTAAACTCTATCACAGATGGATTTCCATTATCTATCATTAAACCACAGAATAAACATCCTATAAATGGATATCCTGCTTTTTTCATGGCTTTTAAGGTCGGAGTAAATATGGTGTCTGCTACTTTTTGCAATACTTCGTCTGTTACAATTGGTGCAGGGGCATATGCTCCCATACCGCCAGTATTTTTTCCTACATCATTATCATATATTCTTTTATGGTCTTGAGCAGGAGCCAACATCACAAAATTCTCACCATCACATATTGCAAAAACTGATGCCTCTTCCCCCTGTAAAAATTCCTCAATTACAATTTTAGAACCAGCATCTGCAAATAATCCAGAAAAAATATCATTTATAGCATCATGCGCTTCTTGTTTTGATTCTGCAACAATAACGCCCTTTCCAGCTGCTAATCCGTCTGCTTTTATAACAATTGGAATTTCAGATTGTTCAATATAATCATGTGCTAATTGTGCTTGATCACCTGTAAATGTAGTATATCTTGCAGTAGGGATATTATGGGATATCATTAGCTCTTTAGAAAAGCTTTTTGAAGATTCTATACGGGCTGCTAATGCAGAAGGACCAAATACTGAAATACCTTTATCTGTTAGCATATCAGCTAATCCATTTACCAATGGAGCCTCTGGTCCGATAACAACTAATTCAATAGCATTTCTTTTACAAAATGAAATAATCGTACTTGGATCATTCAAAGAACAATCAGTAACCTTTTGTGCTAAACTTAAAATACCGGGATTTCCTGGTAATGCAAATAATTTATCACAAGAAGCAGATTGTATTAAACCCTTCGCTAATGCATGTTCTCTTCCGCCAGAACCAATCAATAAAATATTCATAAGATATTAATATAAAAGTAGATAGAATGCTTCAAAAATACTGAGTTTTTATTGTCTATAGATACAATTCAAAGTTAATCTTACAACATAACTTTATTAATATCTAAACATTAGAGAAGTTCTTGTTCCCACAAAGAATGTACTCCAATTAGAATCTTTTAACATTGATATTATTGGTGTTTGAACAAAACCTTCAATTCCTACTCCAATTGGACCAAACATTAATTGCCATCCAAGTGAATATTCTATTCTACATCTAAATGATTGTAATTCCTTTAATCTTTTATCTTGTTCTAATATTATAACATTACTTCCATTTGAATAGCGTATATATTCCCTATCACTCATTATTGTTGATGAATATATCTGATTAGAATATGCCATAAAACCACCTACAGCCCCAATGCTGGCGGTATATACAGAATATACTTGCATATCAGCCATTGTTAGATATGCACCATATAGTGAAAATTCAAGTCCTGCAGAAATGTTCACCTCGTATTCTTTTAAGAAAACAGTATGTAATTCTTCTAATGTTTTCTTTTGACCATTTATACCTAAATATGACTTTGTTTTATCAATTGCATATACAGTAGAATTTGTACTTAATAAATCTGTTCCTATTCTAAGAACTGTATTTAATGGTTTTAAAGAAATTCTTCTGCGTATTCCTATGCTCCATAAATCATCCTCTGGAATATCATCATCAGTTTCTTCCATAGAAAATGGAGACAAAGTATGCATATCCTTTTTGGTAAATGGATGTGAAGAAGTAAATTCTAAATCTGGATATATAAAGCTATTGCTTTTTACAGGTAAGCTATTTTGATATATACCATCCATAAAAAATGGTGTTCCCATGCCTGTAATATCTAATGTAGAAATAGTTGGTATCGATGGAAACCAACCATAAGAAGACTCTGCATTAAAATCTGATTCAACTGTGAATGCTTCTGGTGTTAATTCTTCCAGATTTATTTTTGGTTTTCTTGTAGAATCTCTTTTTACAGTTTCTTGTCCAAAAGCAATAAATGAGCTACACAATAAACAGATTATAAATAGATAATTCATGGAGATACACTCCATTTTTTTACAATCTCTCCAGAATTTGTTTGTATATGAAAGAAATAGACTCCTGGGCTTTGTATATAAGGTAAAATTTCCCAAGACCATTGATATTGCCCTGAAAAAGCTTGAAAAAACTTCTCTTTATATAGTGTTCTTCCAAGAATATCCAATATCTGAATTGATATATCAGATGGCCTATCTATTCGATAAAACCAAGTAGTAGTTTGATATGTAGAAACTGGATTGGGAATATTATCGGAAACAGCTGCAATTCTTATATATGGAAGTGGTGTATATAATGACTGCACATACACTTGCTGCACAGTATCTAGAATTATGGCTCTGTTTTGTATTATCTGAATATGCATTGTTGTTATGCTATCAGTTCCTGCCAAAGGACTTATATATACGTTCACTTTACCAATTTCTTTAGTGAAGAATATAATACTATCATGATATAAACTATTGATTATTATAGGTTTATCATTGATTGAAAGTGAATCAATAAATAATAATGTGGGGTTTGCAATAGTGATGTTCCATGATAATGAGTCTTCACTTGTAGATGGATATTCATATATATAGCTTTTGCCTATAGATAGAGTATCTTTTGCAAGTCCATCAAAACAAGCAAGAAAGATAATGGAGATGAGAACACAATAAAAAGAAGAAGCCCGCATATTATTTCCTTATCATTATAAATTCGGTTCTTCTATTTTGTTTTCTTTGTTCTTCATTTTCATTTGAATATAATGGCTCAGATTCTCCCATTCCTTTAGGAATTAATCTATTTTTCATGATGCCTTTTTGTACGATAGCTGATGCAACTGATTGAGCTCTAGCCAAAGAAAGATCCATATTATTATTTTCGGTTCCAATATTATCTGTATGCCCCCGAATCTCTATTTTCAATTCTGGATTATTATTCATAGCTAATACTATTTCATCAATGATTTGTTCATTTCCAGCAGACATAATCGATGTGCCACTTTCGAACTGAATATTTGCTAAATGAATAGAACCTTTATTTTCATAAAACTGAAATAAAGATTTATCATAATATCCATGTGTATATCCAACTATGTCTTTCCTTAGTTGAACAAATAGTCCAATTTTATGAATATCAGCAGATTTTGGTGGTTTATATGAAATACGATAATGAATTTTTATACTTTTTACTATATCAGCTAATACATATGGAAACTCTTTGATTGTGTATATTCTATACATTTTACCTCCGGTAGCTGAAGATAGTTTTTTGAGAGGCTTTTCATCTGTCATGCCATATGCAATAGAAAATATTGGAATATTTTGTGCTCTACTTAGTCTGATAATGCTATCTTCTTGAATCTTTGAAGAATTATCACCTCCATCGCTAAATAAAACGATAATACGTTGATGCATAGAAGAAACTTTCTTTAATTCCTCAATTCCTGCAGCTGTACCATCATATAAGGCCGTACCACCTCCATAACTGTTAGTAGAATCTTTTTTAAATGAAGAATTTCCATTAAAGCCTATAGATAAAACGGAAGAATAATCTCTTAAACCATCTATTTTAAATAGCGAAGTATATGTTTGATAATTATTCATTAATGGTACTTCAGTAAATATCTTAGATGTGAACTTAATAACAGATATATAATCTTCATCATATAACATATCCATTGTATTACGTACAGCTTCTTGTAATTTAATTGCACGTGAATTTCCCATAGATGGAGAATGGTCTAAAACAAAAGATATTGCTAATGGATTTCTTTGGTCTTCTCTAATTTCCTTAACTGAAAATGATCCTACTTTGCTTTTTTTATAAGAAACTGAGCTAGAATCTATAAGTGATTTCCATATTACACTTGGGTTTTTTGGTGTAACAACAATACCTTTATCGCCAGCTAATCCTTTTATGAAATGTCCAGAAGAATCAGTTACTTTTACCAACATTATTATTGAGTCTGGATAATGAGAATCATCAATCCTTATTATTGATGTTTGAATTCCCTGATGAGATATACTTTGATTATTCGTATAGATTTCTTGTAGAGTTGCTGATATCTGATTTTGCTGAATAGTATCGTCAAGTCTCTGAGAATTAAATCCTAATGAAGAAAATAAAGAGTCATTCCATAAAGCTGATTGAGATGAAAATGGATATTGATAAAGCAATGAATCAAACATAATTTCTGATGTCTGATATATAGGACGATATCCCTTGGGTGGCTGTAATTCCATGATTTTTTGAACCATCATATGTGGACATCCAATAAGAAAGAATACCAATAGAAAAGGAATACACTTCAGGAATATACGATGCATTAAAAGCATGGAGTTGGCATCAAATAATAGATTAAACTGAATATCATAAGTAAAAAGTATATAATTAGTGAAAAAAAAACAGATGTTATTACACCTAAAGCTCACTTTATCAAGTAAACTCGTACTTTTGTTCAATTCTTTCAATAATTTCAGTTAATATTTATGAATGTTCATTCCAGTATTTTAAGTTTAATTGGTAATACACCTTTAGTTCGCTTGAATTCTGTAGCCAAAGATATTCCAGCACAGATTTATGTAAAATTAGAAAGTAGAAATCCTGGTGGATCTGTAAAAGATAGAATTGGCATAGCAATGCTAGAAGCCGCCGAGGCTGAAGGAAAAATTAAACCAGGTGGATTAATTGTAGAACCTACAAGTGGCAATACAGGAATTGGCCTTGCTTTGGCAGCAATTTTAAAAGGATATTCATGTTTATTTGTGATGTCTGATAAAGCCTCACAAGAAAGAGTTAAATATTTAAAAGCCATTGGAGCAGATGTTTTAATTGTATCAAGTGCAGCAAAAGCTGATTCACCTGAATATTATTTTAATACCGCATTAAGATTAGCCCAAGAGATTCCAAATGCAATCATGCTGAATCAATATGATTATCAAGCAAATCCTGCAATTCATGAAGCTACAACAGGACCAGAAATTTGGAATGATACAGATGGAATGGTAACTCATTTTATTGCTGGTATAGGAACAGGTGGTACAATTACAGGTACTTCCAGATATTTAAAAAAACAGAATCCTAATATCAAAATTATTGCTGCAGACCCAACAGGTTCTTGTATTAAAGCATTTAAAGAAACAGGTAAATTAGTAGAAGCTTTACCATACTTAATCGAAGGTGTTGGACAAGAACGCATACCAGGAAATTTAGATATACATCTTATCGATGAAATTGTAAATATTAATGATAAAGAAGCATTTTCTATTGCAAGACGCTTAGCTAGAGAAGAAGGGATATTTTGCGGTGGATCTAGCGGAATGAATGTTGCTGCAGCCCTGAAAATTGGAAAAAATCTTACTGAAAAAGATATCGTTGTAGTAATTATCTGTGATACTGGAGAAAGATATTTAACTAAACATCATTCCGATGAATGGTTAAAAGAAAAGAATTTGTTAGATGAAGATAAAATGTCTGTAAAAACAGCATTGTCTGTTAAATCAAATCAAAGATTATTAGCACATCTTCTATCAATTTCTCCAGATGATACTGTTGAACAAGCATTACAATTAATGCAAGAAAATGAAATTTCTGAATTACCAGTTTTTGAGAATGGTAAGCCAATTGGAACTGTTCGTGACAATAAACTAATGTCTAAAGTTATTTCAAATCGATCCTTTTTAGCTAAACAGATTTCAGAAATCATGGAAAATCCTATGCCAATTATAGATTCACATGCTGATATTCAATCTGCAATTATTGCTTTAAAAGATAATCATGCTGTATTGGTTTCTGATTTTGGAAAGATAACAGGAATATTAACTAGACATGATATTCTTGAATTTATTTAATGTTCTATGATTGATATTATTTTAGCAATAGGCCTAGTTATAAGTACTGTGATAGGGATGGAATGTATTGCTTGGACTGTACATAAATATCTCATGCATGGCCCTTTGTGGTTTATTCATAAAACCCATCATCAAGCAAGAAAAGGTCTTTTTGAGTTAAATGATATATTTGGGATATTCTTTGCAATTATTGCAATTGGATGCTTTGTTCAAGGAATTACAACTGATAACTCCTTGATAATATCTATAGGTGTGGGTATTACTTTATATGGTTTTTTATACTTTTTTGCTCATGACATTATAGTTCATCAAAGAGTAAAAATGTTTGCTAAATCTACGAATTCATATATTCTTGCTTTAAAAAAAGCCCATAGAATTCATCATAAAACTCTTACCAAAAAGAATGCTGAAGAATTTGGGTTTTTATTTGTAAAGAAAGAATATATACATCGATCCAAATAACTACTTTTTACTTTTAGGTACGTTTTCTTCTGTCTTATGTGTGGTATTTTTTGATTCTATGATGGTAATATCAGGGGGAATAGTAAAAACAGAATTATCGATAATTTTATTTTCCTCAAATTTTACAGCATATGTTTCCATTGGAATACCTGCTGTTAATGCTTCACTTTTTAATAAGATATTATTCCACACAGAATATGTTCCCAGTAATGGCAAAGTTGGATGTTGTAAAGACCAAACATCACATACATAGCCCAGAACTGTGTCTTTGTCTTGCGTTTTCTTTAAACCAATGGATTGAGAAATTGAATCACTTAAAGCATTAAAATTAATACCTCCAGCATCTATATAGGAGTCTAAAGACATCTTTTTGGCAGTCCCTTCTTCCATATCAATAGATATCAATGTACCTTCTACAATGATACTTTTAGTATGTACTTTCAGTTTTAATCCTTCTTCTGCAATTCTATACCCAACAGACTCAGTTACTTCTTTTTTGCCATAATCATCAAATAACACTGTGATTTTTGTGCGCATTCCTTGCATTTCTGAAAAAAGAAGAATTTCTCCAGATTTAATAGTGTATTTATTTTTGACAGTTTGTGATGCAATGTCTTTCTTTTGTTTTTTGCTGATCTTTTGCGAATATGTATTATGAAATACTAGAAAAAGAAATGCAAAACACAGGATTAGATAATTCTTCATAAATAGTTGTTTTTTATTGGTTTACTTTGATGTATTAAAAATTAATTCTGGCCGATATTCAAAATGCATAGTATCATAATGATACCATTTACCACCCCAAATAAATCCATGTTTTTCAAATATCTGCACTAATTTTAAAGGTATAGAATTTTTATACTTTACATGTGCATCTTCATTTGTGCAATCACAATCCCATTGCCAATAATGAGAAAAAGATGTATTAATGTCAATTGTCATTCCAAAACTATGCATACTAATTCTTGATGTACCTGCAATATTTCTCCAATTGAATGTACCACCAATATTTTTAATATACTTTACAAATTCTGGATGCTTATCTATATCTGCAGATAGTTGTTTTACTTTTTCAGCGATTCCATTTACATTGGTTATTCTAATGGTTTGTCCGGCAATTTTTGGACACCATGCGATACTTTTTAAATTTTTTCTTACGGATTCTTTATTTGAACCATATATTTTTTTAAAAAACTCTTCATTTCTTATTCTACCTGGATCGAAGTTTGCTTCTAATGGTTTAAAAGAAGTATCGGTACTATATGCATATGTAAATTGGTCTTCTAAATCTGGATTTTTCAGTAATTCTTTAAAAGATTTCTTTTTTCCATCATCATATAGTAAACTTGAACCATCTTTAAATATAATTCTATTGTTTTCATATGTTTTAATCTGAGGATAATTATCAATTAATGCTTTAGCACCTTTGGGAATTTCTTCTGATTTACATATAAGAGTAAAGCTTAATAAGCAGAAAAGTAATGTTTTCATAGAATCCCTCGATTATTTCATTTGAAGGCGACTCATAATATAGCGCCAATAAAAAGCTTGATCTTCAATCATTTGGGCCATAGATTTTCCAGAACCATGTCCACTATCATAATCTACATATAGCATAATAGGACTTTTCTGTTCAGGTTTTTGCTGTGCTAAAGCAACAAATTTCTTTCCATGTAATGGGTCAACTCTGGAGTCATTTTCTCCAACTGTAACTAACATTTCTGGCAATGAAACTCCTTGTTTCATAGAATGATATGGTGAATAGCTTAAAAGATTGCCAAAATCTTCTTGTTTTTCGGGATCTCCATATTCAGGAATCCAGAATCTGGCTATTTGAAATTTATGATATCGTATCATATCTAATAGTGGAACTTGGCATATAATTGCTCGATATAAATCAGGCCTTTGCGTAGCAATAGCCCCCATAAGAAGTCCACCATTAGAGCCACCACGCGCAACAATTTTTGATGGATTCGTATATTTATTTTTTATTAGCCATTCTGTTGCAGCAATAAAATCATCGAATGTATGTTGTTTCTTTTGTAGCATTCCATCTTGATGCCAGCTTTCTCCATATTCATTTCCACCCCGTAAACCAGTACTTACCCAAATGCCTCCTCTTTTTAAAAAAGATGCATTATAGCCAACAAATGCTGGTGATATACCGATATTAAAGCCACCATATCCAGTAATTAGTACGGGATTATTGCCATCTAATTGTATGTCTTTTTTATGGACAATAAACATAGGAATACGTTTATTATCTTTAGACTCATAAAAATGTATATCTGCTTTAATATCAGAAAGATCTACTGGTACAGATTCTTGATAATAGAATGTCCAATTGAGTGAATTGCCATCCACTTTATACATTTTAGCTGGCGCAGTAAAAGTTGAAATAGTTATATATAACAGATTTTTATCTCTATCATAACTCATTCCAGATACATTACCAAATTCAGGTAATTCGAGTTCTTTATGATAATTTCCTTGTAAATCATAGACTTTCAGTCTTGTCATTATATCTTTTTTATCTTGAACGATTATCCATGAATTTGTAATCTCGAATCCATCTATTACTGTTTCTCCTTCAGGAATCAAAGTAGTTGCTGTAGCAAATTCTGGACTATTCGCATTGGATTTCATCACCTTAAAATTAGGTGCATGATCATTTGTCATCCAATAAATATCATTATTCCTAAATTCGGGATATGCTTTAAATTCTTTGCTTGAATAAATTGTTCTAGGATGTTCTTTACTCTGTATAGTTTTCAACTTAATTGTATTTGTATAAAAATCGCCTTCTCCCCATACTTGAAAATCTTCATATTCTGTTTCATAAATCCAAGCAGAGATCTTTGCATCGGAAGGTTCAACAAGCTTTTGTGCAGTTATAGGGTTTTGTCCTATAGTATGAAGATAAACTGCTAATGGACTTTGTTTATCGATTAACTCTTTTGTTCTAGGGGTAATAAAAGCTTTTGATTCATCTTTTGCCCAAGAAAAAGATCCAATACCATATAATGTTTCCCCTATTTGTTTTCCAGTCTTTGTATCTATAATTCTAATATCTGTTATTTCGGCACCCTTACTTTGAGTACCAATAGCAACCTTTGAAGCATTTTTATTATAGGTTATAGATGTAATTGAAGTTTTACCTGATGGATCTAATAGCACAGGATCAAAAATCTTGATCTCTTCGCCATTTAATATAGTATATAATGAAAACTGTAATTCGCCTTTTTTCTTTTTGGAGATAAATTCTCTGTCTTTTTTTAATCTTGGCGGAGAAGACATTTCCCTATCAAATAATGCTTTGATTTCTTCATCGAGTCCAGGGATATCAGGCGCTGTTTTTTTTATAAAATCTACTGTTGCATCATGCTGTTTACGTGTCCAATCAATCACATCAGTTTGATTCTTATCTTCTAGCCATCTAAAATGGTCTGTTAATTCAATTCCATGAATATGTTCTTTAACCGTATTTTTTGTTGTTGGTATAACCGTAAATTCTTGAGCATGTGAATTCATAATAAAAAAGATATGTTCTAAAAGAAACCAGACTAAAAAAATTATTGTTTTCATGTATATGTTCCATAATGAATATGTAAAAATACTGATTTCCTTATTGTTTACAGGTACATTCCTTAGAGAATAAGGTACATTCAGGCACTATAATTATGTATTTTTGCATCAACTTTGAATATTAAAAGCATAAAACATGACAAGTTTCGAACAACTCACACAATTATTACAAAAAAGAATATTGATCATCGATGGGGCGATGGGAACGATGATTCAGCAACATTCTCTAGAAGAATCTGATTTTAGAGGAGAACAATCTCCAGATCTTGCATATCATTCTTTGCTATGTAATCATCAACATGATATAAGGGGAAATAATGATGTCTTGGTTTTATCGCAGCCTAAAATTATTCAAGATATACACAGAGAATATTTAGCCGCGGGTGCAGACATTATTGAAACCAATACATTCAGTTCTACATCTATTGCTCAAGCTGATTATGGATTAGAATCTTTAGCTTATTCATTAAATAAACAAGCAGCAATACTTGCAAAACAAGCTTGCGCAGAATATTCAACTACTGATAAGCCCCGATTTGCAGCTGGTGCAATTGGGCCTATGAATAAGTCTTTATCATTATCGCCAGATGTAAATAATCCAGGTTATAGAGCCACCACATGGAAAGAAGTTGTGGATTCATATATTGAACAATTACATGGATTATTAGACGGTAATATTGATATTATTTTAATCGAAACTATTTTTGATACTCTTAATTGTAAAGCTGCTATTTATGCCGTAAACACAGTATTTGAAGAAAGGGGAATTTCTTTGCCAGTTATGTTATCTGGAACTATCGTAGATATGAGTGGCAGAACATTATCTGGGCAGACAACAGAAGCATTTTGGAATTCTGTAAAACATTGTCCTAATTTATTATCAATTGGCTTAAACTGTGCTTTGGGCGCACAGCAGATGCGTCCTTTTTTAGAGGAATTATCTCGTATAGCTACATGCTTTGTAAGTGTATATCCTAATGCAGGTTTACCCAATGAAATGGGCGGTTATGATGAAAGCCCGGAATCTATGGCTTCTGAACTTAAAGAATTTGGAGAGGCAGGCTTTTTTAATCTAGTTGGCGGTTGCTGTGGTACAACACCACAACATATTAAGGCAATTGCAGATTCTGTTCATGCAATTATTCCTAGAAGTATTCCAGAAAGAACTCCCTTATTGCGCTTAGCAGGCATGGAACCTTTTGAATATAGGCCAGATACCAATTTCGTAAATATAGGCGAAAGGACAAATGTAACTGGGTCTACTAAATTTGCTAAACTGATTAGAGAAAATAAATATGACGAAGCATTAAGCATTGCCAGACAGCAAGTTGAAGCTGGTGCGCAAATCATCGATATTAATATGGATGAGGGAATGTTAGATTCAGAAAATGCTATGAGAGTATTCCTGAATTTGATAGCTAGCGAGCCAGATATTGCTAGAGTTCCTATTATGATAGATTCCTCAAAATGGTCTGTAATAGAGGCAGGTTTGCAATGCGTTCAGGGAAAATCTATTGTTAACTCTATTTCCATGAAAGAAGGCGAAGAACAGTTTCTTTATCTAGCAAAACAAATTAAAAAGTATGGAGCTGCTGTTATTGTAATGGCTTTTGATGAACAAGGACAAGCAGATACTTATCAAAGAAAAATTGAGATTTGTTCCAGAGCATATACTTTATTAACAGAGCACGTTCATTTTCCAGCAGAAGATATAATTTTTGATCCCAATATCTTTGCAATTGCAACTGGCATTATTGAACATAATAATTATGTTGTAGATTTTATTCGTGCAACAGAATATATAAAGCACAATCTTCCAGGCGCAAAAGTCTCTGGCGGTATTTCTAATTTATCTTTCAGCTTTAGAGGGAATGAACCTGTAAGACGCTCCATGCATACTGCATTTCTGTATCATGCAATTAAAGCTGGAATGGATATGGGAATCGTAAATGCTGGGCAAATTGATATTTACGATGAAATCCCCAAAGATTTACTAGTACTTGTAGAAGATGTTATATTAAATAGAAATGAACAGGCAACCGAACGATTAGTTGACTATGCAGAACAGTTAAAATTAACTGGAGTGTCTAAAGATACCCAATCAATACAATCTGATTTGTGGAGATCTTTACCAATTGAAGAACGTCTAAAACATGCCTTAGTTAAAGGTATAGACGCATTTATTGATCAAGATTCCGAAGAAGCTAGAATTACATTAGCATCCCCATTAGCAGTAATCGAAGGCCCATTAATGGATGGAATGAATCTTGTAGGAGAATTATTTGGTGCAGGTAAAATGTTTTTACCTCAAGTAGTTAAGTCTGCAAGGGTTATGAAAAAATCAGTAGCATATTTAACACCATTTATGGAGGAAGAAAAAGCAGCAAGTGGCTTAGTTTCTAAACCAAATGGAACAATTATTATGGCAACCGTAAAAGGTGATGTTCATGATATTGGAAAAAATATAGTAGGTGTGGTTTTAGGATGTAATAATTACGAAGTAATAGATCTTGGTGTAATGGTACCTGCAGATAAAATTTTAGATGCAGCCCTACTTCACAATGCAGATATTATAGGATTATCCGGCTTAATAACACCTTCTTTAGATGAAATGGTGCATGTAGCAAAAGAAATGGAAAGAAGGAATATTCGGATTCCTTTATTGATAGGGGGGGCAACAACTTCAAGAGTGCATACTGCAGTCAAAATATCCCCTCAATCTACTGGAATAATTGTTCATGTTTTAGATGCATCAAGGGCAGTTCCTGTAGCGGGAAATCTGATTTCACAAGAACATAATCCATCATTTACAAAAGAAATTCAAATGGAATATCAACAAGTTAGAAAAGATTATGAATTCCGAACACAAGCAAAAAATACAATATCCTTAGAAAAAGCCAGAAACAATAAATTGCAATTATGGTAGATAACTTTATACAAATTATAGACTTATCTTAATATCGCAACAATTAATAATTTGTCATTTGACACGTTGACTGACAGTTATTCCCTATTTTTGTAATTGCGCTCCATTGCTTTGTGAAAAACTCAGAAATCGTTAAAGGCATATGCCTGCAGTTTTCACTCCTCATGATATCCGCCTAGCTATTGCAGCGCCTACGATTTTTATCCATCGTCCACAAAGGAACGAATGAATTTTTCTGAAATAGCTTTGAGCCCTGAAATACAGAAGGCCATCGAAGCTGAAGGATATACACAGCCTACACCAATACAGGCTAAAGCTATACCCGAAGTATTAAACGGTCGAGATCTGATTGGATGTGCACAGACAGGAACCGGAAAAACAGCAGCATTTGCACTCCCAATTTTAGAATTGCTTTTATTAGATCAACCTGTTCATAAAGTTCATCATAAAGGTGATAAACAGAAACGCTCTAATACGTCAATAAGAGCTTTAGTCTTATCTCCAACTCGAGAATTAGCCCAGCAGATTGGTGATAGTTTTGATTCTTATGGAAGATATACTGGCCTTAAAAGCACTGTAATTTACGGTGGTGTTTCACAGGGTAAACAAATGCAAGCATTGCGCTATGGTGTAGATATTTTGGTAGCTACTCCTGGGCGTCTTCTTGACTTAATGAATCAACGTATAGTTTCATTAAATGAAGTAGAAATTGTAGTTCTTGATGAAGCAGACCACATGCTGGATATGGGATTTATCATCGATATAAAAAAGATTCTATCTACTTTGCCTGAAAAAAGACAATCTTTACTCTTTAGTGCAACCATGCCCTCTGAAATAGTAAAGCTTGCACAACAGATGCTTAAAGATCCTGTAAAAATTCAAGTTGCGTCAGTTTCTGCTGCAGCCGATCCAGTTGAACAACAAGTATATTTTATTGATAGAAAATATAAGACTGCATTATTATTAAGAATGCTTGATACTTTACCAATGACTTCTGTTTTAGTATTTTCTAGAACAAAGCATGGTGCAGATAGATTAACAAAAGAATTAAATAAGTCTGGTGTTCCAGCAGAAGCAATTCATGGAGACAAAGCCCAAACTGCACGCCAGAGAGCTCTTAATAGATTCAAAGAAAGACGCTCTAGAGTTTTGGTAGCTACCGATATTGCAGCACGTGGAATTGATGTTGAAGAATTACCATATGTTGTAAATTATGATATGCCAGATGCAGCCGAAACATATGTACACAGAATAGGCCGTACAGGACGTGCTGGACTAAAAGGTACAGCGATTTCTTTTTGTGCAAATGATGAACGCGATACATTAAGACATATCAAAAGAATTGTTGGTAATAATGCTATTACTGTAAAAACTCCTGAGTCTCTACCAGCTTGGACACCTAGAGATCCTTCTGATTATCCAGAGCCTAAAGTGCTTAAAGCAGGTAAACATGAGTTTATCCCTGCTTTTCACACTCCAATTAAACCTTTAAGTAAAGCTGGGGCTGCTGTGCAATCAATTCTTAAAGATACTTCTAGTAATAAGAAGTCAAAAAATGTACAAGAAGATTCTTATGATATCGAGCAATTAATCAGTAAGAAAGAAAAAAGTTCACTTTCTGATTCTGAATCTGTTGCCCTAAAGCTAAAAGCCGAAGGTGTAGATTATAGTATTATTATCCGAGCAACCGGTATTAGCAGAGAAGCGCTGATTAAATTATAATCTTGCTTTATCTGTTTAACATTCATTGTCCCCAATCAAATATAATTTTTTTGGGGATTTTTTTTAGCTATACAGTATATCCACTATTAACTCAACTCATACGTCCACCAAACGTTATTATTAGCAAAGCCTTCATCACTCTCTTTTTTTAATATGTTCTATAAATTCAACGTTCTTATTATACTTTGTTTAACTACATGTAGTATTGCATTTTCACAATCTGGTAATACTGTCAGAGGGGTAATTATAGATAGTACATCCAAAGTTGCAATCCCTGGGGTAAAAGCTCAACTTTTGAAGCAATCAGACGATAGCTTTGTATCGGGTGCAATTAGTGATCGTTCTGGTATTTTTTTACTTAAAAATATCCCTTCAGGACAATATACTCTTCTTGTTCAATCTATTGGTTATGCCAAGTACAACAAAAACTTAAATATTTCTAGTAATAATGATACTGTCAAAATCGGCACAATACGATTGGGGACTTTAGGTTATTTAACTGATGAAGTTGAAGTTACAGCAATTGCAAATCGAGTAGAACTAAAGGGTGATACTACAGAATTTAGTGCTAATAGTTTCAAAACAGATAAAAATGCTACTGCTGAAGATTTGGTGAGAAAACTTCCTGGAATGGAAGTTGATGCAAGTGGAACTGTAAAATCTCAAGGAGAGCAAGTTCGAAGGGTTCTAGTAGATGGAAAACCATTCTTTGGAACAGACCCAAGTGCTGCTCTTAAAAATTTACCTGCAGAAGTTATCGATAAAGTGCAAAGTTTTGATGCAATGAGCGATCAATCCGCATTTACCAAGTTTGACGATGGAGATAGAACAAAAACACTTAACATTATAATGAAAGCAGATAAGAAAAATGGACAGTTTGGCAAACTATATGCAGGGTATGGAAATCTAGAAAGATATACTGCGGGTGGTAATGTAAATTTTTTTAATGGAGATAGAAGAATTTCTGTGATTGCAATGAGTAATAATATCAATCAACAGAACTTTTCTATTCAAGATATATTGGGTGCAGTTGGAGGTGGAAATAATCCAATGATGCAAAGAATGGGAAGCATGATGCGCTCTTTTGGTGGTAGTTCTGGCGGCTCTAGAATGGGTGGAATGATGCGTGGAATGGGCGGTGGAGGAGGAGGTAGTAGTGTTGGAGATTTTCTTGTTGGACAAAGTGACGGAATTACTCAGGCGCATGCTATTGGTATTAATTATTCAGATTCTTGGGCAAAAGGCCTTAGTACTTCTGGTAGTTACTTTGTGAATTATAGCGATAATACTTCTAATCAAAATATTAATAGACTGTATTTTTTGGGTGATACAACTACTCAAAATAATGTTCAGAATAATATTAATCAGTCATTAACAGGAAATCATCGCTTTAATTTTAGGATGGATTATACAATTGATTCTATGAATTCTATTACGTTTCAACCACAATTGTCTTTCCAAACAACTGAAAAAAAGTATAGCTCCGCAAATAATACTATTGATTCTTATAATCTACCAGTAAATAGTTCAAATACGTCTACAAATACTGATAATGATGGGTATAATGGTAGTATGGATCTTTCATATCGTCATAGATTTATGACAGATGGTCGTACAGTATCTGCAACTGTCAAAATTGGAAGTAGTACAAATAATGGTTCTGGTAAAAACGATGCAATCAATCAATTTTATACAACTTTGCAACAAGCTTTTACCGATACATTAAAACAAGATATGCCTACTGAAGGTAATGGCAAAAATGCTAATGCTAATGTAGTCTATACCGAACCTATACATAAAGATGGAATTCTTCAATTTGGATATTCATATGCTATCAATGAAAATACCAATGATAAAAAGATCTATGATTTTGATCCAACAACAGAAACATATTCTATATTAAATCGAAGACTTTCTAATAATTCATTAAGTACATATAGTACTCAAAGACCAGGAATTACCTATAAGTATAATTTTGATCAGTTCACTAATTTGTCTATTGGCATAGATTATCAATCTGCTAAATTGACCGTAGATCAATCGTATCCACTTAGTTTTTCTGATACAAGAACTTTTAATAATCTTTTACCTTCTATCACATATTCGATGCGTAATGGTTTTACTAGCAATACACGTTTCAGTTATAGAGCATCTACAAATCAACCTTCATTAAGCCAATTACAAAATGTAATAGATAATTCTGACCCTGTACGTTTAACTGTCGGAAATCCCAATCTTGTGCAAGAATATACTCATCAAATCAGCGGAAATTATGGCACATTTAATATGATGAGCGGTACTGCTTTCTTTACAATGGTAAATGTTGGAATAACGAATAATAAAATCACAAATTCATCTTTTATCGCTTCTGGTGATACTATTTTACCTGGCGGAATTCGTTTAGGTAATGGATCGCAATTAACCTCTCAGATCAATATCGATGGGGCTTGGAATGCTAGTACATTTCTTACATATACATTCCCTATCGAGCCAATTTCTGGAGCAAAGCTTAATACTAGTTTTAATTTAGGTGGTATTTTTTCTAGAACTCCTACTTTGATAAATGGAGCCAGAAATGAAGCTGATAATATTGCATTCACGCCTTCATTAGCTTTTGCAAGCAATATTAGCGAGAATCTAGACTTCTCCTTATCGTGGAGAACTGCTTATACAATAGTTCAGAATTCAATCAGAAGCGAATTAAATAATAATTATTCTATCCATAATCTTTATGCTCGCTTGAACTATGTTTTTTGGGACGGTTTTGTTCTCAATGGTGATTTTACTTATACAATTAATAATGGACTTTCCGGAAATCTAAATACTACTATTCCATTATTAAGTGTAGGTATTGGAAAACGTTTTTGGAATGATGATGCTGAAATTAAACTCTCTGTTTTTGATGCATTAAATCAAAATCAAAGTATTTCTAGAAATGTAGCTGCAAATTATATTGAAGACGCAAAAACAAATGTATTACAAAGATATTTCTTATTGAATTTTACTTATAATTTACGTGCATTTAATACAAGCAATGCTAAACCATCTGGTGGTGGCATGCCACCAATGCCTATGCCAGGACATTAATTCTAAAGTGAATTCATGAACTATAGTCCAACTATTCCTACTACATTTGATATTTGCGTTTTTGAAGATATTTCTCTCCAAGAAATTTCAGCATATATAGATTGGTCTCCCTTTTTTCTTTCTTGGGAATTAAAAGGAAAATATCCTGCAATTCTACACGATGAGATATATGGCAAAGAAGCACAGCAATTATTTGATGATGCACAACAATTATTATCACAATTAATTGAATCTAAAAGACTTAAAGCTAATGCAGTATGCAGAATATTTCCTGTTAATTCTATTAATGATGATGATATAGAAATATATACAGATAACTCCAGAACATCTGTTTTAACAAAACTTCATTTTTTAAGACAACAGAATCAAAAAGCTAGCAATCAGCCTAATTTTTGTTTGGCTGATTTTATTGCTCCAAAACAGTCCAACATTAATGATTATATGGGTGCTTTTGTTGTGTCTGCTGGGCATCATTGCGATGAGATCTGCAAAGAATATGAATTAGCTCATGATGATTATTCATCCATTCTTGTTAAAGCAATAGCAGATAGACTTGCCGAAGCTGCCGCCGAATGGCTTCATGATAAAGTAAGAAAAGAACTTTGGGGTTATGATAAAAATGAGCTAGATACACAGCAATTAATAGAAGAATCTTATCAAGGCATAAGGCCAGCTCCAGGCTATCCTGCATGTCCAGATCATACAGAAAAATCTACTTTGTTTTCTTTATTACAAGCAACTGAACGTACAGGTATTACATTGACAGAAAGTTATGCAATGATGCCCGCAGCATCTGTAAGTGGTTGGTATTTTGCACATCCGGCTTCAAAATATTTTACAATTGGTAAAATATCAAAAGAACAAGTGATAAGCTATGCTCAAAGAAAAAATATGAGTATAGAAGAATGTGAAAAGTGGCTGGGACCTGTTCTTGCTTATTCTTAATTCAGATTTTTGAATCTTCTGTTTGCCTTTTTTTTCTTTACTTAAGATGGATTATCATTATGACATATAAACTTTTTATGTGGATTGTCTTTTTGATACTAATCATTCCATGTACCTCTTTGTATTCGCAACAATCTGCAATTAGTATTTCGGGAATTATTAGTGATTCTATATCTGGCGAAACAATTATTGGGGCAACACTAACAATAAGTAAAGAAGATAATCCAAAAATAATCAGTGGAACATATTCTAATAAGTTTGGCTTTTTTTCAATTCCATCTGTCAAACCTGGCTCTTATATCATTTCATGTTCTTCAATAGGGTATAGTACCAAAACAATACCAATAGAAATTAAAAAAGATAATGTGAGAATAGATATTTCTTTGACGAATAGAGCCAGCAGAACCAAAGAAATAACTGTCACTGCACAAAAAGAACAAGCTTCAATTCAATCGATAAATACTGTAGAATTGTCGAAAGATTTTCTCAAACAAATGCCTTCTATTGGAGGTGAAACCGATGTTTTTAGAGTATTACAATTAATGCCAGGAATTAAAAGTGCAAGCGAATTATCAAGCGGCTTATATGTAAGAGGTGGCTCTCCAGACCAAAATTTGATCTTATTAGATGGTGTTATTGTATATAATCCTTCTCATTTGGGAGGATTCTTATCAACATTTAATAGCGATGCATTAAAAGATATTAGAATGATAAAAGGGGGCTTTCCGGCAGAGTATGGCGGGCGTTTATCAAGTGTTTTAGACCTAACCATGAAAGAAGGAACCAAAGAAAAAATTTCTGGTAGTGCAGGCATATCAATGATATCATCGCGATTATCTGTAGAAGGACCAATTAATGATGAATCTACATTTATGATTTCTGGTCGTAGAATGTATTTTGATGTATTAACTTCACTGATTTCTAAAGAGTTAAGTGATAATACACCACAATATTATTTCTATGATATCAATGCAAAAATTAATTATAAACTAGGAATGAATGATAGATTATTTGTTAGTGGATATTTTGGACGTGATGTTTTATCTGAACCTAAAGATGCATCTAATAAAGGGGAAACTTTTGGTTTAGATTGGGGAAATTCGACATTAAATGCACGGTGGATGCATATATTTTCTCCTGCTTTATTCACCAATTTTAGCGCTATTTATACTGATTATCATTTCAGCACTCATTTTGGACAAAGATCCGGTAATGATACTAATTCTACACAATTTAATTTCTCAAGTCTTTCTAAAATTCGAGATTATATGTTTCGTGGAGAAGCCCAGTATTTTGCTTATGATAATCATACAATTAAATGTGGTTTTGAAGCCATACATCATAAATTCACTGCTAATGCAACTGATTCAATTGATACAAGCCAAGGTGATCTCTTATTAAGAGCAAATACTCAACAAGCTTTAGAAATAGCATTATATGCTCAAGATGAATGGAAAATACAAGACAATTGGACGATGAATGCAGGCGGTAGATTATATTATTTTCAAAATGGTAATTATCTTCAATTTGAACCAAGAATAAGCACACAATACTTTGTGGCTGATAATCTTCATATTCATGCATCTTATGCAAGAGCCCATCAATTTTTGCATCTAATTGTCCGCAATGATATTTCTTTACCTACCGATTTATGGTTTCCATCGACAAAACAAATAAAACCATCGATATCTGATCAAGTTACTTCTGGAATCGAATATAGAACCGACGACAAAACATGGAAATTCACCATTGATGGATACTATAAAGAAATGTCTAATCTCTATGAATATAAAGATACAGCATCATTTACTTTAGGTTTACCATTAGAACAACAATTTACATCTGGAAATGGTACTTCATATGGAATGGAAATATTCATAAATAAACAAATTGGCTCATTGACAGGATGGATTGGATATACTTTATCATGGACAAATAGAACATTTGCAGAATTAAATAGAGGTAGAACATTTTTCCCTCGTTATGATCGTAGACATGATATTTCTGTTGCATTAAGTTGGAAATTAGGCGCATCTTGGCAGCTTGGAGCTACGTGGGTATTTGGCACTGGGCAGGCATACACAATGCCTACAAGTAAATATGTCATTCCAGACTTCACCGGAAATAATGGCATAAGAACAGCATATGATTTCAGTGAAAGGAATGGTTATAGATTACCCTCTTTTCACAAATTAGATCTAAACTTTATTCATTTGTTCTCGTGGTTTGGTTTACCTATGCAGTTTTCTATCAATATTTATAATGCATATAATCGCTTAAATCCTTTTGCACAGTATATAGGAGATGAGTATGATCCTGTTACAAATACTAATAAAAGAGTTGTGAAGCAAATAACTCTTTTCCCATTTATTCCAACTTTTGGATTAAGTGCAACTTTTTAATTGAGTTAATTATGAATTATTCTATTCTATTTATATATATTTTTTCTATATCCATGTTTTTTCTGGGTGGATGCGAACAAACCGTCAATATCGCTGAATTACCATTTGAAGAAAAGATTATGGTAGAAGGAATTCTTAAAGCAGATTCTATGATAGAAATTGTTTTTTCCAAAACTGTTCCTGTATTAGACACTCAGAATCTATATACAATTGATACTGTGAATAATAGAATCACTTCTCTTCAAGGAACTATAGCAATAGATGGAATATCATATCCATTAATTCATATTAATAATGGCAGATATAGAATATTTGATGCTCAACAACAATCCATTAAAGGGAAAATCGGATCTATGTATATGTTGAATGCATCATGGAATGACAAAATTATCTATGCCCAAACTCAGATTCCAATTGCACATAAACCTGATATTTTAAGCATTAACATTGATACAAATCGTTCCTCTGTATATGGTTATCAAGATTATATTAAAGTATTCATATCACTTTCTTATCATCCTGAAGATAAAGAAGCAATTGTACATACTATTAATACAATTTCTCCTTTTGATAAATCTTTTTTTTATAATGAAATTGATACCGTGAATTACAAAGAATTTAATTATCCACAATATTTTTCACCTTATTATTTTACTAAAAAAGAAATTCCACATATATCTTCATTTTATATATGGCTATATGCTCCTTCCAGTATAACAATTTCAGAAGCTTTATCTATGTATGCTGATTCTAAAATCATTACTAAACATTATGATAAAGCCATGAAAGAATATATCGATACTCAGTATTTTGGTGATAATCTGGGTGGTATTTTTGGCGGTGGAGGCACTGGCATACATTGGAATATCAAAGGACAAGGTTTAGGCTTATTCATTGGATATTCTGATAATATTCTACCATTGCCGCTACAATAGACTAAGGGCGATATCTTATTCTAAATGATCTTGTTGGAGTTGCATCCGTGTCTGGTTCTAATACTACCAATGTCTCTATAGATGGCGTCCCAGGATACATATCTAAAGCTTGCACTGAAGTTGGAATATATCCTGCTCTTTTCCATTCTGCCATCGCTTTCACAATTTGATCGATTGCACAGAATATGTGAATCACTTTTACTGGCTTTCTTAAGGCAATTTCTGCTATAACTCCCTCGGCTGTCCCCTGCCTAGGAGGATCTATAATTATATATTCAGGCTTCCCTATTTGAGGTACTAATTGCTTAATCGAATCTTTAGTAATGTATGTTTCTTTAAAATTCAAAGTCCCTAATGTATGGCCTGCTTTTAGTCTTCTTTGTACTAAACTTTTAGCAGATTCTATTCCAGATGCCGACGAATCTAATCCAATACTATCGGCAAATACAGAACTCAATGTATGAGAAAAAAGTCCATATCCACAATATAGATCAAGTAAACGAGCATCTGATGGAATATCAGATAAAAGATGCTGAATCCGTTTTACAACGATTCGAAGCATTGGGATATTAACTTGAGTTAGAATAAAAGGGCTTAGCTGAAATTTAATTTCTTCTATTTCTAATTTTAGCATGTCAAAACCAAAAAGCTTTTTAAGCTTCATTTGTCCTGGTGCTAAATCCTTATGATCTAAAAAATACTCTGAACGATTTGGATCATGATACATCCATGCAGAAACTATATTAAAATCTGATTTTTGAAGCATTTCTGCTATTAATTTCAGTTTTCTAACAATTTCACCATTTATTTCAAAAACATTAAAGATGATTGCTTTTTCGCCAGTATCCCTAATAATGATAAAATTAAGTGCCTCGCTCAATTCTTTATAGGGAGTTGTCGCTAGTTTTTCTGCAATTGCCAAATAAATATCATAATGTATTTCAGGTTCAATTGACGATTGGGCAACTATAGCCATTCCACGTTTAGGAAATTCTAGAAATTTTTGTTCACCAAAACCAAGGACAATAGAATGTCCACTAAAAAATACTTTTCTGCGTGAATGTGCCCGATAATTTCTTGGCTCTGGAGCTGGTATCAAAGGCAATATTTCCCCATCTAAGTGCTTATCTATCCAGTACTTACTAAATTCTTTTAATTTTACCATTTGTTCGGTAAAATATGGATAATGCGCTAATGGTTCAAGGCCTTCATGACTTCCCTCTGTGGCATTTCTTTCAGGTAAACTCATCAATATACTTCGTGAAAATTTAGCTTCTTCACTATTAAAGCGGGTATTATCTATTGGTTTTTTTTGGAAATACGGCTTGAACCCGGAATCTTGATTATTCTGTGCATCTGGATATCTGTAGTCATCATCTTCTTTTTTGATTTTGACTGGTTTTTTCTTTTTATCTTTCAGGGCTTGATAAAATGGAACAGTATCACTTGGCTTTCTTGGATTATTTCTTCCACCTAAGGTTCTGGGTTTTCTGCTTTTCATGTATAAGAAGTATTGTTAACGATGCATTATCATGCAAACTTAAGTATTTAACACGCTAATCTGCATTTTTGAAACAAGAAGAACTTTTTGATCTTGGTTTATGTAATATTTCAATGATTAATATTAACATTCTTATCTAATAACATAGAGGAAAATCTTATTTTGTACATAGATCTTAATGTATAGCAAATCCATATATATTTCCTTTCCTTCTAAAAAGTTGAAAACTTTGTATGGAAAAAAATAAAACTGTCGAAACCGAACTAGATATTGATCAATTCATTAATTCTAATGCTGATAATGATCAAAGAAAGCAAGATTGTTTGCTTTTAATAGAATTAATGAGTTCTTACACAGAATGCCAGCCCAAAATTTGGGGAGCTTCTTTAATTGGATTTGGTTCTTATCATTATACATATGCAAGTGGTCATACTGGTGATTGGTTTTTAATTGGATTTTCACCTCGAAAATCTGCTATATCTTTATATGTGTATTCTCAAACAGATCACAATGCTTTATTATTAGACCAACTAGGAAAGTATACAGCAGGAAAAGGTTGTATCTATATCAAAAAAGTATCAGATATTGATATAAATATTCTAGAAAATATCTGTTGCAATACAATTACATTCCTAAAAGAATCATATACTTAATTCATATCATTATAGATGAATACATATTTTATAAGTCTTCTACTACTTTAATTATTTCTTTCTTATGAATCGTTTATTTATTTCATTATTTATTATTTCCTTCTTCTTTGTAGATATTCCAGCTAAAGCAGGTATTTCGCCTAAAGCTCTACAAAAAATTAAAGCAGATATTGAAAAGCAAATTCCGGCGCTAAAGGAAAGTCTTATAAAAGAAGGACTAAATAAAGATCATATTGATTTTTCTTTAGATACATTTAGAATTGAACATATTACTGATAAACGCTTAGAGCTTGATAATTCTCCCATTGCCGTAAAAGCTACATTACATGATATGATTTTTGATTATGATAAATTGATGAATAAATATTTCAATAAGCTTTTAAAATTATTGAGTGAAGATGATAAAATTAGTCTTACTACTGCTCAAAAAGCCTGGATTACTTATAGAAATACCGAAGAACAATTAATAAATACATTATCAAAGCAACAATATTCTGGTGGGGGTGCCGAACAATCAATAATTTCAATTAGCATATATGCAGATTTAATTGAAAATCGAGCAATAACCATATTTGATTATTATAATGATATTGTTCAAGAAGAATAAATAGTAACTATATATATATTACTACATACATACTTTTGAATAGCAATCTATTTACTATTTTGACTCTTAATAGTGGAGCGCTAATTCATCATTATTCCATGTATTTAGATTGTCCTTTTTTTATCTGTTGTCATTAACTTAAGGCATGTGATATTAAATCATTTAAATTTCTTAATATCAAAGTATAAATTCTGATTAGATGTTTTTGTCTTTAATTTTTTATCCTAAAATATGATCAAACAATTATCTCCTCTTTTTAATAAAACTTACACTAGTCTTCTCTCAGAAAAGACAAAACATATTTTTGAGAAAATAATATTAACTATTGCGATTGCAAGTTTTTTTATTCACTTGATAATTATTTGGCTAGTGGATTTTGGCTTTATCACTATTCAAGGAGCGCCCCTTCTTTTCAGTAATACTATAAGCGCTATATATACGCCTTTTTCATTTATTTTAGTTTATGAAGTCTATCTACTTATATATTATTTACCAAAGTCAATTACAACATATATCAGCAAACAGTATGAGATTATTTCATTAATTATTATAAGACGTCTTTTTAAAGACTTATCTGAGTTAACATTTTCTAATAATTGGTTTAATATTAAATATGATTTGGAATTTACTTATGACTTAATAACATCAATTCTTCTGTTTTTTCTGATTTATCAGTTTTATGTTCAGAATAAAAAACGTTATAGAACTGAAAACATTAGTGCTAGCAAAGCTGAAAGCATATCTACATTTATAAAAATCAAAAAAATTATCGCTACTCTTTTAGTTCCTGCTCTTTTTTTTGCTGCTATATATTCATTTTTCCATTGGATAATGAGTGTAGTTTCTCCAAGTGATGTTGGATCTATATCTCTAAAAAATATCAATAATATATTCTTTGAGCAGTTTTTTTCAATGCTAATCATTGCTGATGTAATTCTATTACTATTCTCATTTTTCCACACCGATGAATTTCATAAAGTGATAAGAAATTCAGGATTTATCATATCTACAATCTTAATTAGATTATCATTTGCGGCAACCGGATTGCTAAACACTGCATTAATTATTTCTGCGGTTGTATTTGGGCTTGTAATTTTAATAATACATAACCAATTTGAAAAGAAATTGTCACTTCAAGAAAATCTTCATAGTCATGAACATGATGGTTGATTAACTCACAAAGTACATAGTATCCAGTTTATTTTTCCTATAACTATAATACCAACTATTACATTATTTATTTAATGATGTGTTCATGAAAAATATTTTTGTTATTCATGCTCTTAAAGGATATGAATTTCATGCCGAAAGAATAAAGAAGTTATTTAGTCAATATAATGTAGATTTTGAGTTTATAACTGATGGTGACCCATCTTTAACAAATAAGGATATAATCAATTCTTTTTTTGTTTCGAATATTGATGAAGTGTTGTCTATAGGTGTGCTTTCATGCACATTGAATCATATATATGCATATAAGAAAATCATTGAACAAGGCCTTGAATATGCCATTATTTTTGAAAATGACCCCTTTTTTCTTGGTGATTTTTCAGAAAATATTGCAATAATTGAACAAGAATTACAGCATATTCCTAGCGGATTTATCATCTCTTTAGAAAATAGCACTTTGCGTTTTCCTTCTTTTTTCCAGACACAGAATAATCAAATTCTCTATAAAGCAAAATCAGGCAGAATGGCTGGGGCTTATCTGATAGACTATGAAGGTGCAAAGAATATCCTAAACTATCTTGATACATATAAATGTAATAATGTCATAGACTTATGGCATAATACATTAATTGACAATAATATAATTACAATGTATTGGGCGCATCCCCCTTTTGTAGAACAGGGCTCTCATAATGGCCTTTTACATTCTACTATTTCAAGTAAACCTAGTTCTATATTCAGACGTATTTCTTGGTTAGCTCAAAAATTATATAAATATTATTTCAGACGTCTTTTTACTGAACATGATATTATATAAATACTCATATTTTTAATTATCATGTACATTCCTCATTTCCCTTTTGATTTACTGTGAGTTTATATGCTTTCACTGCGACTTCATTCAATTATTACATTCTTGTTGTTTTTTATCATAAGTATATGTCATGCAGATACATATTGGAATGGTTCTACATATTTTACTGAAATTAAGGGTGGTAATTCACAGAACTATCTTCAGAAAGCCAAATATGCTATGTTCATACCTAATAATACAGATATTATTAAAGGTATTCTTATCCATCAGCATGGTTGTGGAGCCGAAGGTTCTGGAGAACCAATTGTCACTGATGCGCAATATCAAGCTTTCGCAAATACATGGCATTTAGCTATTATTTCCCCAGATTTATATCCTATTCAAGGTAAAAATTGCTATGATTGGGTACAACCACAAGATGGCTCTGCACAATCTCTGTTAGCTGGTATAGATTCTTTAGCTGCTCAAAGTGGTCATGCAGAATTGAAATCTGCTCCTTGGCTATTATGGGGACATTCCGGCGGTGGACATTGGGCGCTTTCTATGACAAATCTTTTTCCAGAAAAAGTAATTGCTACTTTTGTCTATTCTCCGGCACTTAATATTCCTATTGAATATTCCGATAAAGCGGCCAAAGTTCCTATTATGATTCGACATGCTGGTGCTTTTGATTATAATGGCCCTGGTGGTGATTGTTGGAATACTGCTCTTAATACTTTCTCTAAAATCCGCAAGATGAATGGTAATATCAGCATTGCTTATACTCCAAATCAAAATCATAATTATAGCTTTGTTCGTTATATGGCTATCCCCTTTTTTGAATCTATTCTTTCTCTGCGATTACCAGAAAGTGGTATTATTCTTAAAAATATCGAACCAAATAAAGGGTTTTTAGTAGATACAAGTACTTCTGGCAAACCGGCTATATATTCCGCGTCTTCTTTTACTGGGAATTCCCTTTCAAAATCATGGCTTCCAGATTCTCTATGTGCAACAAAATTCCAAGAATTTATAGTAAGTGGAACAATTAAAGATATTACTCAACCATCTGCTCCTATCAAAGTTCAGGCGCAAACAAATGGTCTTTCTACACTTGCAATTAGTTGGAAAGCACATGCAGATCATGAATCTGGAATTAAACATTTTAATATATATCTGAATGATATAAAAGTTGCTACATATCCCGAGCAATCGTATTATCAATATTTTGATACTAATTCAGATAAGCCAATTCCGACAGAACAACCTGCTATGAATTATACGATCTATAATGCTAATCTAAAGAATACAAATACTGTCGCACTTTCTACTGTAAATCATGCTGATTTAGAATCTGCTAAAACTTCTATTTCTGTGATAACAGTTCAATCTGATGATCATAAAAGTTTTTATGTTTCTTCTGCAGGGAATGATGCTAATTCTGGGACAAAAGATGCTCCATTTTTAACCATTAATAAAGCAAAGAAAGAAATTCGTAAGATTAATAAATCAATAGATAAAGATATTGTTGTTTTTATCATGAATGGTATTTATATAATTGATTCTACATTGATATTTGATTATGATGATTCAGGATTTAATGGACACACTATTCGCTATCAAGCATTTGATTGTCAAAAACCAATTATTAGTGGTGGAAAACGCATTAAAAATTGGGTTTTGCACGATGCTGCTAAAAATATTTATAAGGCTTTTATAGATTCATCATTTGATACAAGACAATTATATATCAATGGACGAAGGGCCATCAGGGCTAGATCTATAGATGCAGAAGGTTGGAAAGAGACGAGTAATGGTTATAGTAGTCCAATCAATATTTCTAGTTGGTCTAATATTTCGAATATAGAAATTGTTGCAAGAAATGAGTGGAAACATCACCGAGGATTAATTGACTCTGTTAATGGAAATTCAATTATAATGTCGCAGCCTTATTGGACAAATGTCCATAAACAATTTGATGCCCCACCTGTATGGATAGAAAATGCCTATGAATTACTTGATGCTGAAGATGAATGGTATCTTGATAAAAAAGCGGGCATAATCTATGTAAAATGCAAAGCAAATGAAGATATTCAGCAAGCAGAAATTATTGTTCCAAAGCTTGAATTATTAATGAGATGTTCTGGCTTACAGAATACTGAATTTAATGGTATTACTTTTTCACATGCAACGTGGTTGCAGCCTAATTCTCAATCTGGTTACCCCGTTGTGCAGGCAGATGTACGCTTTGACAATACTACATGGGTACAAAATCCAGGTAATATTATCTTAGAATATTGTAGAAATGTGAACTTTTTACATTCCACTTTTGAACATTTGGGCAGTACAGCATTACAATTATATTTTGGATGTAAGAATAACAAAATATTCAATAATACATTTAAAGATATTTCTGGAAGTGCAATTGCAATTGGAAGTATTATGTCTTTTAGTTTATCAGAAAACGATATGGTAAAAGATAATACAGTAGAACATAATTTGATTAGAGATATTGGTGTTGAATATGAAAGTAGCGTTGGTGTATTTACCCCAATTAGCGAGAATACAATTATCAATTCAAATACATTAATTCAATTACCATATACAGGAATTTCTGTTGGCTGGGGTTGGAACAATCAATTAATTCCGGGGAAAAATATACAAGTAAAGAATAATCGTATAGATTCAATTATGACGAAGCTAAAAGATGGAGGTGGCATCTATACAATTGGTTCTTTACCTGGTGCGGATATTTCATATAATTATATAAGCAATGTATTAAATGGTTTTGGGGCATTATATCCAGATTTAGGCTCAAGCAATATGAGATGGCATCATAATGTTATCAAGAATGTAAAATGCTGGCTTAGTTTGTGGTCGGATCAATGTCTAAAAGACACCGTAGAAAATAATTATTCAGATACTCAAGTGAGTGCCATTAATGGAACAAATTGTATCATAAGAAATAATGAGTTTATTGTGAATGATAAGTGGAATCAAGAGGCGCTTGATATTATGTCTAATGCCGGACAAAAAAACATTATTTCTTCTCAATTACCCATCATTATCTCTCAATTTACAGACACGATAATTGAACAAGGAAAAAGTGTAGCATATACTGTGGATATTTCGAATGCGGCTGGCTTTGCTGTTCTATACAAATGGTATAAAAATGGAACTGTACTCAATAAAAACAATGATTCTCTATTAGTTATACAAGCTATTGACACAACCATTAATGGTATATATAGATGTGATATTATTTCAGATTGTGGCATTGTGAAATCAAATAGTTTTTCAGTAAAAGTTAAAGAAAACCCTTCATCAGTAGCATATGTAGAAAATACAATATATAAGCTATACCCTAATCCTGCGCAAAGTACTATACGATTATTAGGACATAGTATAGTATTGCAATCAGAAGACTTTCTTAATATTGATATATATGATAATTATGGGAAAAAATATCATCTGCATCAAAGTAATGATCATACTTCTGAGTATAAAGAATTTGATATTTCTACATTGCCAAATGGAGTGTATTATATTCAAATGAATAATAGTAGATACAAAGAATCTCTTTCTTTTATCATCATGAAATAGAATCCTGTATTTGTAGAAAATTTATCGTAGATTTAGTACAAATTTTATTTGTGGAGACCAGAACCCACGCTAAAAAACGGGTCATTGTAAACAATGCACTATTTGTAAAGTTATAAAAAGAAAAGTTATGGAAAATATCATCAAGGTAGCACAATTAGTAGTAGGAATATCTGTATTATTTGTTTGGATATTTAGATTTGACAATATCATTAAAGAGTTTAAGCAATTTGGTTTAAGTGATTTAATGAGAAGTTTTGTAGGAGCATCTAAAATAGCCTTAGCCACATTATTGATTGCTGGTGTTTGGTATCCATCTTTTGTACAAATACCTTCTATTTTAATGGGAGTATTTATGGTATCTGCTCAGTATTTTCATTTTAAAGCACATAATCCATTTATAAGAAGAGTACCTTCGCTTATTTTCCTGATTTTATGCGCTTTTTTAGCATACACAACGATTAATTAATAACTAATGACTGTTACCATAGTATGTACATTATTTTCTAGTATATCTTTCTTTGTATATGTTGCGATGTATTTCGTCACAGATAATTTACAGAATGATTTTAAGCGATTTGAATTAGAGCAATTTGGTTTATTAGTTATACTTTTAGAGCTTTTAGGTGCGGCAGGTTTAATGATTGGATTAAAATACAATCCTCTATTAACTATTTCATCTTTAGGTTTAGCCTTACTGATGTTATGCGGATTAATTGTCCGCATAAAGTTTGGCGATAGCATCTGGATATCATTACCTGCATTGTTTTATATGCTTTTGAATGGTTATATATGTTATCTCTCAATGCGATAAATATCAATAGATATTATCATTAAATAGAAAAGATATTTTTACTGTTTAAAAAAGATATTAGATAGTGGGAACAGCAATTTAGGGATAATAATATGAGAAGATCAATTGTCTTTACGGGTAGATTTGGTGAATATTTTATAAAGTCTTTAGGCCTTTTATTATTATCAATAATAACATTTGGTCTGGCTTCGCCATATTGGATTTATTGGTCTACCGAGTACTTTTTTAACAATTTAGAATTAAATGGCAATAAGATTCTCTTTACGGGGACCTTTGGAGAGTATTTCATTATGTCTTTAGGATTACTATTGCTATCCATCATTACATGTGGCATCGCATTTCCTTATTGGATGTATTGGTCTTTTGAGTACTTTTTTTCAAGAATGGAAATCGAAGAATTAAATTCTTTTTGATTGGAGAAAAGTGGGAGGCAATGGTAGCAAAATCACAGAGATAAACACCCATGTTAGCACGAAGAATATTCAACAGTTAAAAACACCCTTTTGATGACTAATCAAAAACATATATTGACAAAAAGTGATATTTCTTCGCATATACATCTAATGTATATAGAATTGACGAAGGCAAGTATCGAGTATAGGGTAGTAATGCAACATGCTAAAAGCGACCCGAAACGACTATGAAACATAAGTTATAAAAAAGAGAAAATGAGTAATAAAACACAAAAAATAAAAACTCTTCAAATTGTATATCCGCAGTTATATTCATATGTTCTGCCAGATCTACTACCTAATGAAGGTTCACAAAAGATTGGTTACACGGGTAAAGAAAAAGTTCACGATAGAATAAAACCACAAGTAGAAACACCAGGTATTAAATTAAAATACGAATTGCTATGGAGTGGCCCTGCTTTCTTTGAGGATGGAAAAGATTTTATAGATAAAACGTTTCATAAATTCCTCTTAAAAAATGGCATTGAAAAAAAAGATAATTTAGGCACAGAATGGTTTTATTTTAATGGTGAACCAAATAAATCAGAAGATTTATTTAAACTATTTCGAAAATATGGATTTGCAGCTCTTCAAAACGATAACGGGAAGACCGATTACATCTTACGTTTTGAACAAGAAGAGGCTGTAAAAAAAGCACTTGATTGTTTTGAACAAAATGAAAAAGGCGAATTTCTATGGAACGCGAAGCCTCGTTTTGGTAAAACACTAGCTAGCTATGATTTAGCAAAACGATTAAAAGCAAACAAAGTATTGATTGTAACCAACAGACCTGCTATTGCAAATTCGTGGTTTGATGATTTCGAAATGTTTGTTGATGGATATTCATTTATTTCTGAGACTTCGTCCTTAAGGAATAGAGCCTCCCTAACAAGAGAACAGCATATAGCAATAAAACCTATCAAACCACTTATTACTTTTCTTTCTTTACAAGACTTAAAGGGCTCTAAATTCTTTGGGGGTAATTACGACAAATTACGCTGGGTGGCTGACTTGGCATGGGACTTGTTAATTATTGACGAAGCACATGAAGGTATTGATACTGGAAGAACCGATGCCGCCTTCGATGTAATTAAGCGTAAACATACTCTTCATCTCTCGGGAACACCATTTAAAGCTTTAGCAAATCAAAAATTTCCAAAAGAAGCGATTTACAATTGGACGTACTTGGATGAACAAAAGATTAAGCATATAGAAATCGAAGAAGGTGAATCTGGAGAACATTCGGATATGCCAGACCTAAGGCTATTTACTTATCGTATATCTCAAATGATTACAAATCAAGTAAATGAGGGAATAGAAATTGAAAATGAAAACTTTGACTATGCTTTTGATTTAAATGAGTTTTTTAAGGCAAAAGATAAAAAGTTTGTTCATGAAAATGATGTTAAAGAGTTTTTAATAAATCTTACCACAAATAAAAAATACCCTTTCTCTACACCTGAATTAAGAGAAGAACTAAAACATACTTTTTGGTTTGTAGGCAATAGAGTTGAATCTGTTAAAGCATTAGAAAAACTGCTAAAAGAAGACGCTGTATTCGGAGATTACAAAGTAATTGTAGCAGCTGGCAATGGTCAAACTTTTGAAGAAGAGGCGGAAGATATTAAAGGAAATGAAAGTTCCTTTGATAAGGTAAAAGATGCCATTTCGAAGAATGATAAAACAATTACCCTTTCATGTGGTCAATTGACTACAGGCGTTACCGTTAAAGAATGGACAGCAGTATTAATGCTCACTGATATAAAGTCACCTTCTTTATATATGCAGGCTGCTTTTCGTGCTCAAAACGCCTACAAGGAAATGAGAGAAGATGGCTTGTATACGAAAAAATCTGCTTATCTCTTTGATTTTGCTCCAACGCGAGTACTTGAAATCTATGATAAGTTTGCCAATGGCTTAAATCCAAAAGCTGTAAAAGGAGAAATTACAGAAAAAGACCGAAAGAATAATATTCATGAGCTTCTTAACTTCTTCCCTGTAATATCAGAAGATGTGAATGGTGAAATGGTGGAATTGGATGCTGAAAAGGTTCTTACATTTCCAAATGCATTAGCGGCTACAGAAATTGTAAATGCTCGGTTTATGACCAATCTTTTATTTAATGACACTATTAAAGGAGTTTTTAATTTCCCTAAAGAAGTTGAAGATATACTTAATAAATTGCCTGAAGAGAAAAACAAGCGTGTTCAAACAATAAAAGATACGCTCGATTTAGATGATGCTAGAAAACTTAGTGACAATAAAATTGCCAAGATAAATGAAAACACTGAGATTATTCTTGGTGAAAAAATATTCAGAGCCAATACTGAAAGGGTAGTTGATAATCTACTAAATAACAACTATGGTCAAATCTCACCAGAAGAATTAGTTGCAAGCTTTTCACAAGTTTCAGAACCACTTATTGCAAAGTATAAAGAAGTTTATAAAACTACTCAAGCAGAAGCTAATGAAGCTATAAAGCAAATACAAGAAAAAGTCAAGTTGGTTGCAAAGGATTTTAATAGTTCAGAGATAAAAGACAGTGTTGATTTAAAACAAAAATTAGTAGCGATTCTTGAGGAAGATTTTGTTAGAAATAAAGTAGCTGAAAAGGAAGAAGAGTTTGTTTCAAAAGTACAAAAAACCAAAGAAGATGAAATAAGAGATAGGCTGCGTTCATTTACACGAACTATACCGATGTTTATTATGGCAAATTCTTCGAAGGATGAAATTACTATTGATAATTTTGATTTGGAAATAGACGCTATAGATTTCGAAGATCTTACCAGTATAACCAAAGAAGAATTCCACAAACTACGCGATGGTTTTGATTATGAAGAAAATGGAGTAAGAAAAACATTTCAGGGTGTGTTTAATAATTATAGATTCAATGCGTCTATTGCAGAATTCAGGTTGAAAAAAGAACAACTAGCAGATTATTTCGCATCCAAGGAAGATATTTTTGAGTTGATCCCGAACCAAAAAACCAATCAAATATTTACTCCTAAAAAGGTAGTGCAAATGATGATTAATATTTTGGAAGAACACGACCCCAGTTTATTTACCCGAACCGATAGCACCTTTATAGACTTGTACATGAAATCGGGTATGTACATAACCGAAATTGTAAAAAAACTATTCAACAATACCCGAAAACATTACAAGAATGATGATGATTGTTTGAAACACATTTTAGAAAATCAAGTTTATGGTTTAGCTCCAACTCCTATTTTACAGGGGATAACACAGTCATATATTTTTGGATTTGATGTTGAAAATAAGATTTCTCGAAAGAATTTTATCCAACACGATATTACACCAGAAGCCCAACAAGCTCACGCAAAAGAAAAATTACATGAACTTTTAAATCTTAACGAAAATATGAAATTTGATGCAGTAGTAGGTAACCCGCCTTATCAAAACACAGCCAAAGGAACAAGTTCAAGCGATGACCCAATCTATCATCTTTTTATGGATAATGCATTTAAAATTTCAGAAAGAACAATTTTAATTACTCCTGGAAGATTCTTGTTTAATGCAGGAAAAACTCCAAAAGAGTGGAATAAAAAAATCCTAAACGATAAACATTTCAAAGTCTTGTCATATGAAAGTGACAGTAGAAAAGTATTCCCAAATGTTGATATTAAAGGTGGTGTTGTGGTTACCTTAAGAGATGAAAAAAATAATTTCGGTAAAATTGAACTTTTTACACATTATGTGGAACTTAATTCAATAAATACTAAAGTCCAAAGTAAAAACATTTTCAAAAGTATAATTACAATAATAGAAACTCAAAATAAATTTAATTTAGAAATATTATTTGCAGATTACCCAGCGTATAAGGAGATTATAGGAAGTGATGGATCCGATAAACGATTACGACAAATCATAATGGAAAGGCTTGATGTTTTTAAAGAAAAATCAACTTTTAGTGATGATTATAAAATATTAGGACTAATTCAAAAAAAACGACATTATAGATATATTCCTAAAAAATACATAGAGGATAATAATGTTATCAATAAATACAAGGTATTTGTGCCTTCGGCAAATGGCACTGGAGCACTGGGGGAAACATTGTCTACACCTTTAATTGGAGAACCTTCTGTTGGGATAACTCAAACCTTCATTTCACTTGGGTCTTTTGATACCATCAATGAAGCAGCAGCTTTATTAAAATATGTGAAATCGAAATTTTGTAGAACTATGCTAGGTATTTTAAAAATCACACAAGGTAACAATCGTGAGACTTGGGCAAAAGTACCTATTCAAAATTTCACAGAAAAGTCAGATATTGATTGGTCAAAATCTATCCCAGAAATAGACCAGCAGTTGTTTAAAAAGTATAAGTTTAGTAAAGAGGAAATCGCATTTATTGAAGAGAATGTTCAACCTATGAACTAAGGGTGGTTAATGATGAAAGAAGAAATTGATACTCCAACCATAGACATCCGTGAAGATTATCTCCTAAAAAAAGATGATCTGTTAAATATTCTTTTGCAAGATAAAACCACTGGTAATAATATTTTGTGGGCAACAGATTCGTATGATTCTAATGGAAACTTGTTTGCTCCAACTGCAAATATTACTACTGATTTGATAACAGGTGCCTTAGGTAGTTTAATACAACCAAGAGCATTAAAAAGTAAAACAGAGCAGCTCTACAGAACCCGAGATAAGGCAGAAGTTTTCACACCGCTAAGAATTGTAAAACAAATGAATGATGCTTGTGATACTCAAAAAATCACGAAAAACAATTGGCAAGCTTATGTGGCTTTGCTTAAATTAGAAATTACCTGTGGTGAAGCACCTTATATTGTTTCTCGTTATGATCCAGTATCTGATATTCAGGAATTAGTAACACTAGCAAAACGTGTTGGTTTTTTAGATTATAAATTACGTGTTGTTTCAAAATACTGTGATACAGTCGAAGATTGGATTAAGTGGACAAAAATAGCTTTTCAAAGTTCCTATGGTTATGAATGGCAAGGAGATAGCTTACTGATTGCGAGGGAGAATCTGCTTTATACTTTTATTGATTATTACGAAGATAAATTTAAGTCAAAGCCAAGCATAGAGCTTCAAAAAGAGATAGCCGAAATCATAGTATGGAACATCTTTCAAATGGACGGATTGAAATACGTAATACCCATGAGTTGTACAACTGAAAAAGTAATAATTAAAAGCGAATATAATTTATACGAAAAAGAAGAAGACCGAATTGATGTAAAGCAATGTGTAGGTTGCGAAAAAAAATTAGCACAAAATCATAATGGAGACTATGTAAATATTATGGATTGGGTAAAGGGAAAGCCCGTTAAATTTGTTGATATAATAGCTAATAATTCCCAATAGTTTTTTTTAAGATGTTCCAATACATTACACGCTTTATAACTGAATAAAATACCAACAATTTAAAAGATTTTGAAAATGGAAGAAAATTATCTCACAAACGAAGAAGAACAAGAAATTGATGACATCATTGAAGATGATGTTAATTTAGATATTGAAGCCGGTCAGAGAAAGATTATCTGGCAAGCTAAAGACTTTTCCATTCGTGAATTTTTAACGATGAAGAATGATGGAGAGCTCTTACTTCAACCTAATTATCAACGAAATTATGTTGCAACAGATTTAATAGCAAGTAAACTTATTGAATCTATTTTATTGGATGTACCAATACCCGTGGTTTATTTGGCAGAAGAGCAGGATGGTAGTTATTCGGTTATTGACGGTCAACAGAGGTTAACATCATTTCTATCGTTTCTCGAAGGTAAATTTCCAGACAACCGTCCTTTTAAACTCTCAGGTCTAAAAGTTCTTCCAGAAATTAATCGTCGTTTGTTTATTGATCTTGACTCAGAATTGCAAAAAAAGATTAGAAGTACTACTATTCATTCAATCATTATCAAGAAAGAATCTAACCCAGATATCAAGTTTGAGATTTTTGAGCGCTTAAATACTGGCTCTACAAAATTAAATGAAGATGAAATTCGTAATACAGTCTACCGTGGTAAATACATTGACCTTTTGGCGGAGTTAAGCGAATATCAAGGTTTTCACGTTTTGGTTAAGAAAGATAATTTTAAAAAACGTATGATTTACCGGGGGATGATATTAAGGTTTTTTGCACTTTCCGAAAAATCATATTTAAACTATAAATCTTCCATGAAGCAATTTTCGAATAAAGAATTGCGAGACAATAAAGATTTATCAGCTTCAAAGTTGAAGGAATACAGAAATCGTTTTGAGCACTGTCTTGATTTAGTTAAAGTAGTTTTTGGAGAAATGGCGTTCAGAAGGTACATGCCAGGTGAAAATGGGGATGTTGGAAAATGGGGAGAATCGCAGATTAACATGGCGTTATATGATTTACAAATGGTGGGTTTTGTCAACTATACCAAAAATGATGTCTTAGCCAAAGCAGACCTAATTAGAGAGGGCTTATTAGACTTAATGATTAATAATCAACAATTCAGGGAGCTTTTAATTTGGCAAACATCAGATACTGATAAGCTAAAAAAGCGTTTTCGTATTTATATGGACATGCTTGAAACTATTATCGGAGATCCGTCATATTCACAAAGAAATTTCCCTTTTTCGGTCAAACAAGAATTGTTTAAGACAAATCCTTTTTGTGCTATTTCTGGACAAAAGATTCTAGCCATTGAAGACTCGGAAGTTGATCACGTAATTCCTTATTCTAAGGGTGGTAAAACTGAAATAAATAATGCTCAGTTGGTTTTAAGGTATTTTAATAGAGCAAAAAAAGATAAAATAGAATAGTTAGTGTCTCAATCAATTAATTAGCTCAAAGATTAGTAAAATAGTTTCACAATGTATTGGATTAAAAAATCCAAATAATAAAAAAACCATGTACTCAATGCGAGAAGAAATCAGCTAAATATTTCATGAAATGTATGTGCAAACTATGAATAGGAGTTGAAAAATAATAGTTTTCTTTGATATTGTAAATTAACAAACAAATGTAAACAACTACACAACACTTGGAAAAATAACACGAACGCCTAACAGCACCTACAAGAAAGTGGCGGTTTCGTGCTCCGTATGACAGTTTTGTACTTCGATTTCCCTCAACTTCTTGAAGCCCGAAAACGTTTGGTGTAAAACTAAAAAACGACACCTGCGGACAGACAACAGTAAATATTAACTTTGATACTTCTTGACCGTCAATTAAGACCAACAAGAATAAAAACTAAAAGTGGAGTCCAGCAACCACTCTAAAAAACGGGGTGATAACCAAAAGCCGAGTCCATTAGGAAAAATAATACATACAAATAAAAATGAAAAAAAGAATCTTATTACTATTCGGAGTTTTTTGTTTTTCAATTGGGAAAGCTCAAACTATCCCTTCATTTCCGGGGGCAGAAGGATTTGGAGCAGGAACAGTTGGTGGTCGTGGAGGTCAGGTTATTTATGTTACCAATCTTAACCCAAGTGGACCCGGTTCCTTGGCAGAAGCTTTGGCAACCCCAGGATCGCGTTATATTCTTTTTAAAGTCAGCGGCTTAATTAATGCCGCAGCAGAGGTGATTTACGGTGATTTCACTTTAGCGGGGCAAACTTCGCCTAAAGGTATCACTGTTAGAGGTTTTGTTATAGATGAGATATATGACACTGTAGGAACAGGAAATAATATGATTATTCGTCATATTCGCTCTCGTCCTAATACCGATTCAACCATTACCGGACAGGGCTATGTGCTTGACGATGCTTTCCGATTTGACGGTGCTTCCAATACAATTGTAGATCATTGTTCTTTTGCAAATGCGGTTGATGAATGTGTTCAGATGTCAAATTCAACTCATATTACACTTCAGAATTGTTCATTAGCTGAAACATTAGGAGAACATTATTATTTAGGGGGTCTGCTAATGAATTATTCAACTGTTGAGCATCCACAAGATAGTATTAGTATTCATCACAATGTATGGAACAGGATTGGTGGAAGAATGCCGGAATTTAGCTGTGAATCTCCTTATTGCGGTTCTCGACCTTTAAATATTGAACTATCAAATAATCTAATTTGGGATCAGGCAATTAATATTTGGTACAATTCAAACATTGATCAAACAGCACCTTTACCTATAGATTCATTTTTCCTCAATATGAATTGGGTAAATAATTATAGTGTAAGTCGTTCTACTTATACAGGAGGAATGATTTCATATGATTTTTTGAATTTCTCATCCAATCGTTTTTATGCAAATGGCAACAAAATGAATTTATATCCGACTTATTCAGATTATGATCTTTTTTATTGCTGTAATGATTTTTCAACTACTGGAAATAATCCAAATACAGATTTTGGAATATTAACCCAAGAGTCAATAAGACATCCTTTTCCATTAATTACCTACACCCCAACTAATCAATTGACTAATTATATGTATGAAAATGTAGGAGCATTCCCGCGTGATAGTATGGATAGGCGTTTGTTCAGCTTCTTACCTACTAATAAACCCGATTTACCACTTGTAGATTCACTGGATCATTACCATGATGCCTATATTCTCGATTTTAATCCGGCTAACCCTCCATCGCCCTTAACAGATTCAGATAATGATGGTATGCCAGATTATTGGGAAACTTCCCATGGTTTGAATAATGTAATTCAGGATCATAATGGAACAGGACTTTCAAATTCAATAACTGGAATTAATGATTACACAAATTTAGAATGTTACATCAATTGCCTTTCTGATTATTTAGTATCTGGACAAACAAGTTTTGCTTGTGGAATTTCAGGAGTCACTTCTATACAAGCGATAAGTATATATGATGAATATGAAGATGTTTATGTATATCCAAATCCTTTTTCTACGCAGACAACTTTACAGTCAGACAAAATTTTCAAAGACGCAACCCTGACAGTTTACAATTCATTCGGACAGCAAGTAAAACAAATAAAAAATATTTCAGGGCAGACAGTTACTTTGCACATGGATACTTTACCAAGTGGACTTTATTTCACTAGACTGACACAAGTCAATAAAATTATTGCGAGAAACAAATTAGTAATCACTGACTGACAACAGCACTGGGCACAAAAGGGTATTTGCAAGAGCAGGGGGAATGTGAGTATTTCAGATTTTAGTTTGTATATTGAAAAGTGGAAACCAGATACCACTCTAAAAAACGGGGGCACTAAAAAGCCATAAATAAAACATACATAAATTTAAAATGACACAAACAATTCCACAATTCAAAAATGAGCCAATAGTAGTATTACTTCTTGGCTTTGTAACCTGCGGTTTGTATCTAATTTACTGGAATATCAAAGCAGCAGAAGTAATTAATGCAGTTGCTGAAAAGGAAATTATCTCACAACCTATCGCAATATTTGCAGGCTGTTGCCTACCTGTTAATTTATACTTTTACTATTTAGCAGGTAAAGAAGGTTTGCCAAAAATTTATGAGAAAACTGGTGAAACAGCTAAAGACCAATCAACTCTTCTGTTAATTCTTGGATTTCTTTTTCCTATGGTTGCAGCAATGATTGTACAAGGTGATATCAATAAATTATACAAGTAATACCCCTAAGCAGATTCGTAAAATATTAGGAATTGCTGGTGCCTTGTTGACACTGGTAATTCCATATTTTATAATGCTCCAAAATGATAATAGACAAATTGAAACGGAACAATCATTATGCCCTTTCAAGTTGCTTACAGGATTTCCTTGTCCAGGTTGCGGAATAACTAAATCATTGATTTTTTTATATGAAGGGGATTTTTTAAAAAGTATTTATTATCATTTATTCGGACCGTTTACAGTTTTGTTTTGTTTCGCAACAATTATAATATTGACAGTAGAATTAGTTACTAAAAAAGAATATTTTCAAAACATATTATACAGCAAAAAGATTGCTTACTTTTTAGGATCTACTTTAGTAATATATCATTTGACAAGACTAATCTATTTCATTTCAACAAATAATATTGACGACATTTTGCGACAATCAATCTGGCGGTAATAGGACATTATGAAAAGAATAACCAACCCATAACAGCACCTACAAGAAATTGGTGGTTCAGTTCTCCGCATCACCATTTTTGGTAAAATCGCCACCTTCTCCAAGCCCTAAAACGTTATAGGCAAGCTATATTGATTAATCGATAAAAACATACATCAAATCCATGAAACCTATCAAACACATACTGAAAGTTCTGATTGTTTTGCTATCAGGGTCAATTACCAATGCTCAAATAATTAACTGTTCTGATTTTTCTTTATTGGGATTCGGGCCAGATTCATTCAATTCAGAAAATTCAGTCGTTCACATCCAATTTGGGGGCGACTCGATGGATTTCATCAATTATCCTTTTGTATCATTCATTACAGATTGTAATGGAGATACAATCGCAACAGGCAGCCTTAGTTTCTTCGGGCAAACGGGGCAAACTGTACAATCTTATCCAGTAACAGGTCGCATCACCAAAGCCTGTCTTCCCATTACAGTTGAATTTATATATGGTAATGCTAATTTTGAAACAGATACATGTACATTTTCATTTGATTCATTATCAACAGCTTTAACATGTGCTGATTTCATGCCAATTGAAATTAAAGTAGATCAATCCAACACACTCATTAATATAATCATGCAAGGGACCGATAAAACCTATATCTCTAATCCGCGTATATCCTTCGTGACTGATTGTGCGGGTGATACTATCGCTACGGGATTTTCCAATCTTGCTGGACAAATCGGGCTAAGCACTCAAGGATATCCAATCACTCCCTTAGGAAATACACTTTGTTATCCCATCATAATTGAGTTCATTTATGGAAACACGAATTTTGAAATTGATACCTGTTTATTAACGTTGCGTGCTACCACCGCAACTCCAGAATTGTTTAGCAGTGAAAGCACATTTTCAATTTTTCCTCATCCAATGATAAATGAAATTAATATTCAGACCAATCTTAGCCACATTGGAACCAAGTATCTCATCTATGATTATATAGGAAAGTTAACGTTGTCAGGAAAGCTAGATTCAGTTAGGACTGTTTTAGATATAAGTAATTTTTCTAAAGGAATGTACTTTATCAAAATAGGGGGCAATTTAGAAACAACTTATAAAGTCATAAAAGAATAACCAGCCCCCATAACACCACCTTCAAGAAATTGGTGGTTCAGTTCTCCGCATCACCATTTTTGGTAAAATCCGCCACCTTCTCCAAGCCCGAAAACGTTTGGTATAAGGCGTAAACAATATACTGGTTCTCAAGGCAGGCTGACCACATAAAGTGACAAAATAAAAGTTGAGACGATAGAACAAAAATAATTGTAATTTTATTGGGAATTTTTTAAAAAGCTAAATCGAGTATTTACAATTAAAAAATAAATAAGTATGAAATTAACTATGCCATTCGGCTTTTTTGAGCGGATGGTATAGTTTTATTACCGCGAAGCGGTCGATTTTTTAGAAAAGCGATATGACAATAGCAGAAAAAGTAAGCCATAGTGCAAACGCAAGCTAATGCTTCATGTTTGGCGTCTTCAACTTACTCTGTTCATGTGGCGAACCAAGAAAATAAAAAAGTTTAAATATTGATATTCATTAAAATCGGAGAAACAATGAAAAGAATCATTACAATGTGTGCAGCAGTATTTATGACTGTAAGCATGTTTGCACAAGCACCACAAAAAATGAGTTACCTAGCGGTAATTAGCAATAGTAGCAATGCACCTGCAGTGTCAACACCTGTTGGTCCAACTGAAGCTACTAGCGCAACAGAATTGTTGTCAAGTGGTACAGCGGCAGAAAACACACCATACTGGAATGGCACAAGCTGGGTGATAAACAATAGTAATATACTCAATAATGATGCAGAAGTAGAGATAGCAAGTACCACCCAAGGGTTTTTACCCCCCCATATGACCACTGCACAGCGCGATGCCATAGCTTCACCTGCAGCTGGTTTAACTATGTATAATACAACGGTAAACTGTTTGCAATCGTGGAATGGTGGGCTTTGGGTCGATGATGGTTGCGGAAGTATTTCTGCATACACTTCAGGCTCTGTCTTTTGCGCATCAGGGGTGGGCACAACAGTGGTAGAAGTAACCAACTCAAGTACAGGTAAAATTTGGATGGACAGAAACTTGGGCGCTAGCCAAGTAGCCACAAGTAGTACCGATGCAAATTCCTACGGTGATTTATACCAATGGGGCCGCGGCAGCGATGGACACCAGTGCAGAAATTCAGCAACAACCACTACATTAAGCAGCATCGACGTGCCTGGACATGGTGACTTCATACTTGCCCCCAGCTCACCATTCGACTGGCGCAGCCCACAGAACACAAACCTTTGGCAGGGGGTAAACGGAGTAAACAACCCATGTCCAAGCGGTTACCGTTTACCAACCGAAACCGAAATTAATGACGAACGCTTAAGTTGGAGTCCTAATAATAATAGTGCAGGGGCTTTTGCCTCTCCGCTTAAATTGCCCATGGCGGGCGGCCGCTACGACAGCGATGGTTTGCTCTACAATGTTGGGTCCTTCGGCTACTATTGGAGCGGTACGGTGAGTGGTGCGTATGCCCGCGACCTCCGCTTCAGTAGCAGCAATGCCAATATGTACACCTTCAGTCGAGCCTTCGGCTACTCTGTACGTTGCCTTAAGGATTGACACTTTGATTCATTTGATTCATTTGACACTTTAACTATGCCATTCCGCTTTTTTAAGCGGATGGCATAGTGTTATTACCGCGAAGCGGTCGTTTTTTTTGAGAAAAGTGATATGACAATAGCAGAAAAAGTAAGCCATAGTGCAAACAGCGCCCTGTTTACACTCTACAAAGAAGGCTTATTTTATAAGTGTATCTGATGGTGTAAAAATTAAAAAGTTATAACATTTTTTGCTTTGTTATAACTTTTTTTTGTACATTTGTGGAAGTATTTGTTTAATCATGTAAATAGAAAATTATGGAAAAGAGATTAGTGAAAATAGGGAACTCAATGGGGTTTGTAATTCCAAAAAGTTATTTAAACTCTTTTGGGGAGACTGTAATTATAGAAAAAACACTTACAGGCATTCTTATTAAACCCAGCCAACCACAAAAGTTGAGTTTGAGTGATTTATTGGCTTCTACTGATATGGATGCGATGTATAAACAAATGAAAATGGAAGTAAATGCATCAAAGACGCAGAAATACTATAAAAGCAAAGAGGTTCAAGATTTAGATAACTCAAATGATGTGGTAGATGAATATTAATCAATGGGAAATTTGGATGGTAGATTTCAATCCTACCAAAGGTGAAGAAATAATTAAATTACGACCTGCAATAGTAGTTAATGACCAGCATTTAGGTAAGCTAAACTTAAGAGTGGTAGTGCCAATTACTGATGTGAAGTTTGCTAATGTTTGGCATCATGAGTTAATGCCTAATAAATCCAATGGATTGAGTAAAAATAGTGTTGCCGATTGCTTTCAGTTGAAATCACTTTCTTGTGATAGATTTGTGAAAAAGATAGGTTCACTAGATACCATTCATCAACCTTATATTCAGTTAAAAATGATGTTGGTATTGGGATTAAAAGTATAAAATGCAAATAAACACGATCTGTTTTTTTAAATACTCAAGAATAATATTTACCACCATGGCAGCATTTTTTGACTAGTCATTTGAATAGGTAATTTTTTATTTGATTGGTTCTTTTGCCTTTACTTAATACGGTTTGGAGTAGTGCAGTTAGCAGCACGTCTGCTCGCTACCTCAACTTCACTAGAGCAGCAATGCCAGCATGGTCGCCTTCAGTCGAGCGTAGAGATTCTCTCTGTGCATTGCCTTAAGAATTGAATGTGTTTAGGTTACAGTCCTTTTTTAACAATTACATTATGATTAAAAGAATTCAAAATACGTTATTAATCTGCTTTGTTTTACTAACAAATAGTTCATTCAGTCAATCTATTTCTGGCAATCTAAAACTTCTAACCAATCAAGAAATAAAACTCGAAGGTTTTATTGGCATAAAAAACTATCCCATTTCATCCAACAAAATTGATGAAAACGGTAACTTTAAACTTAGCTATTCCAAAGCAGATTACGGAGTAGGTTATTTAAAGGTGGGTGATGAAAAACCGCTGTTTGTGATACTGAGCGGAGAAGATATTGAAATAGTTGGGGAAGCCTTGGGCTATATAGAAACCATCAAAATCATTAATGGAAAAGAAAATCAATGGTTTGAAAAGTACGCCAAAGAACATCCAAGAAGAGAACAGGCATTAAGTGCTTGGATATATCTGGAAAAGTTTTACACTTTAGACCCATTGTTTGCCATTCAATCAACTCCCTCTAATGCTATTCAACAAGAGAAAAAAAGAATAAAAGTAGAAGACTCCGTATTTCTGGCTAGTTTGCCTAAAGACAGTTACATTAGTTGGTTCCTTCCTATGCGTAAATTGGTGAGCTCGGTTTCTGTAGTGGCGCAATACCGTCCAGAGGAAATCCCTGCAACGATTGCCGCTTTTCGTAAAATGGATTACACCGATCAAAGGCTTTATAAAAGTGGTTTATTCAAAGATGCCATTGAAAGTCATTTTTGGTTATTAGAAAATAGCGGACGTTCTTTGGATTCTGTGTTTATTGAAATGAAACTTTCTATTGATACAATGTTTGAGAAATTGGTTTTAGATGAAGCCAAACTCAACGAAGTAACCAACCATCTTTTTGATTTATTAGAAAAGCATAGCCTATTTCAAGCTTCTGAGTACCTGGCTCTTAAAGTACTCAATGAACTGACCTGCACCATTGATAGCGATTTGGCCAAACAACTTGAAAGTTACCGCGCCATGAAGAAGGGAACTATTGCTCCAGATATTTCTTTTGGCAAGTCCTCCTATCTAAATGGAATAAAGCAAAACATATTTGGCAGTTTAACCAATTTAATTATTCCATACACTTTGGTTGTTTTTGGTGCCAGTTGGTGCCCTAAATGCATGGAGGAACTCCCTAAACTTATTCAAAACTATGTGAAATGGCGCAATTTAGGCATAGAGGTGGTGTATGTCTCTTTGGACACCGAACCTGCTTCTTTTGAACAAGCTGTAAAAACATATCCCTTTTTCGCCTACTGCGATTATGAAAAATGGAAAAGCACAGTAGTTAAGGATTATTATGTGTTTGGTACACCTACTTTTTATCTGTTGAACAATAAGAGAAAAATAATTCTTAGACCAAATTCAATAGCACAGGTAGATGCCTGGGTGGATTGGTTTTTGGTGCAGGGAAATAAATAACTGAAAAGCCCCCTCATGTATGGGGGTTTTTGTTTTTTACACATGCCTAAACAAATACGCATAAAAAAGGGCGATGTGCTGTTTGGTAAACATAGAGCCTACTTAAAGACAGTAACAGTTGGGTAACACAGTAAATCAAACAACAAAGAGCACCTTTGAAGAATTTGAAGCAGAAATTGCTTAATGAGATATTAGGGTAAAAGATGCACGATAAGCCAACATACAATCCGCAAATTCATCACAGGCGTTCAATTCGTCTGAAGGGATATGATTATTCACAGGCGGGATTATATTTCATCACCATTTGTTGCGAGGATAGGGAATATAGGTTTGGCAATATTGAAAATGATGAAATGACTTTAAATGAATATGGAACGATAGCATACAATGAATGGATAAAATTAACAGAACGGTTTTCAAATTTTGAATTAGATGTTTTTCAGATAATGCCCAATCATATGCACGCAATAATCGCATTGAACAACGTACGGGCGGGGTTCACCCCCGCCCAAAATTCCGACGTACGGGCGGGGTTCACCCCCGCCCAAAATTCCGACGTACGGGCGGATTTCACCCCCGCCCAAAATTCCGACGTACGGACGGGATTCACCCCCACCCATAATAACACCGTAAGGGCGGGGTTCACCCCCACCCAAAACAACACCGTAGGGGCGGAGTTCACCCCCGCCCAAAATCACAACCAAAATAAACCCGTAGGGGCGGAGTTCACCCCCACCCTATATTCCTCCCAAAATAAACCACAAAATAATGATGAAATATACGGTCAATCGCCAAATGGGCAACCGCATGGATTGCCCCTACATATAACCGATAATGATAATAGGGCGACCGCAAGGGTCGCCCCTACGATTGGCGACATTATTGGCGCATACAAATCGTTGGTGGCCAACGAATGTTTGAAAATTTGGAAAACAAAATGGGTAGGGGCGAACCCGGCCCCAACGATGGGAAAATTATGGCAAACCAATTATTACGAACATATAATTCGCAATCAACAATCTTATCAAAAAATTTCAGAATATATCGTAAACAATCCAGCAAAATGGCTGAAAGATAAATTTTACAAATAATGGCATTTAACAAACAAAATACTTGATAGTAAGAGAAGGAAATGGATTGATTTAGCATTTTCAAACTATAATATGAATTGATTACCAGTAATTACATGTAAACGTATCAGTAAATTATTCTAGAATTAGTTATTATATTGCCAAATAATAATATTCAACTTTCGAAATTTTTTATTCGCCTACACTCCACTTTTAACAGTATTTACCTATCTAGGGGACTGAAATAGAAGAGTTTACTTTTACAAAACAATAGTTACAATGAACAAATACCTTTATACATTTTTATCTTTTTTCCTCTTTTGATTACAAACTTATGCGCAATCAGATAGCTTAAAAACACATGTAACTCAGGAAATTTCCCAACCAAAAAAATGGTTTGAAAATTTATCCATTCGGGGGTATATGCAATTAAGATATAATAGACTATTTGAAACAAATGAAAATTTGGGTTGTGAACAATGTGATAAGTCATGGGGAAAAGATGGAGGTTTCTTTATGAGACGTATGCGGGTTATCATTTTTGGACAAATTAGTAAAAATGTATATGTGTATGTTCAACCTGATTTTGCTAGTAGTCCTTCAACTGATCGACTTCATTTTGCCCAATTAAGAGATGCCTATTTTGATATTGGCTTAGATCAAGACAATGAATATAGATTTAGAATCGGGCAAAGTAAGGTTCCTTATGGTTTTGAAAACATGCAGTCAAGTCAAAATAGAATACCTCTCGACAGAAATGATGCATTAAATAGCGCGGTTTCAAAAACGTGATATAGGTGTGTTCTTTTATTGGGCACCCAAAGAAATAAGAAAGCTGTATTCAAGTTTAGTAAATGATGGTTTAAAAGGAAGTGGTGACTATGGTGTTTTTGCTTTTGGAGCATATAATGGGCAAACAGCCAATAATCCAGAATTAAATAATGAACCTCATATTGTAAGCCGTTTAACTTATCCTTTTGAATATAAAGATCAAATCGTAGAACTTGGTGTTCAAGCTTATACAGGAAAATGGGTGATGCCAAAATCAAATCTAAGCGGTGGAGTAAAAACTAGTTTAGACTTAAATTATCTTGACCAAAGAGTTGCGGGAACTTTTGTTTTATATCCTAAACCATTTGGTATTCAGGCAGAATATACTTTTGGAAAAGGCCCTGAATTTAATAAAGCAACTAACTCTATAGATGTAATGCCTCTTAATGGAGGATATGTAACCTTAAGCTATTTAGCAAAACTAAATCAACAAATTTTCATTCCATTTATTAGATATCAATACTATGATGGAGGAAAAAACATGAAAAAGATGCAAGAAGTTATAATGTTACTGAATTTGAAATTGGTAGCGAATGGCAAGTAAATAAAAACTTTGAATTAGTTGTCAATTACACCATCTCCGATAGAAGGTATGAGGATTTTGTAAAAAGTGATAATTACCAATCAGGCAGTTTGTTAAGAATGCAAGCTCAAGTAAACTTTTAATGTAAAGTTTTAATAATAATACAGACAATAAATGGGATTACCTGCCCAACACATAATATTGAGCTATATATATGAACACTGAACAAATTGTGAAATCCTTTAAAACTTATACTGCTTTTTGTGTGATTGTACTGTCTGCTCTAGGTTTTCTAGGTTGTAATAATGAAGCTTCTCATAAAATTGCTGAACAAAAGCTTCAGGATTCTACTCAAAAACTGATCGATACAGTTCAACATATATCTATTGGAAAAGAAGAATCTAAACAAATCGATAGTGTTGATGTAGTTATGTGCTCTGAAAAAGAGATGCCAAACCCTGATACCGAAGATCCAATCATTAACAAAACTTGTCTATTTAAAGAGTATAAAACAATTTCTATTGGATCTCCTGATTATAAAGGAAGATATTCTTATGAATATAAACTCTATAAAAAACAATCAAATGGAACATTTAAAAAAGTAAAGAATGAGTCCATATTTAATGAGAAGAAGAATGAATTATTATCTCTCATTAATGCTAAAATCAAAAAAGAATATGATCTATATGCACAAGACCCAGAATCCAGTGAATGTTTTGATCAGATGTCTTTTGTGCCTTTTACTTTTGAACAATTAGGTGTCGATTTTGACAATAATTCTATCAATTTTAATGTGACTTTTGGTGTAGGTGGTGCTTGTTCGAGTGTAGATGGAACTGGCATTGCATTCAGTTTAAACGAGATTAAAAAATATCTAAACCCATAATATTGGATTATTCACCTTCATCAGTTCCCTTTTATAAAAGACGCCCTTCCCTTTTAAGATATAATTCTGCTTGTTTCCATTCTGGATAACAATGTTCAATTTCTTGCCAGAATTCTGGCCCATGATGAAAATATTTGGTATGTACTAATTCATGAATAATAAGATAATGAAGTGCATATTCAGGTGCACGCATAATCTTTGTATTAAAATTCAAATTCCCTTTAGATGAACAACTTCCCCATTTCGATTTTTGTGATTTTATAGTAATATTGCCATATGTAAAATTGAATCGTTCTGCATATACTGTTACTATGCTTGGAATAATTTCCTGAGCCTGTTCTTTATACCATTGTTTTTTTTGTTCAGGACTTTCAAGATTAATCGTCGACATAATAATCTTGTCTTCTTTATCTATAATCCCCTTAAATCCTGCATTTGTATCAAAATGTACAGCATATAATTCACCCATAAATAGAATAGTGCCAGGGTTTTCTTCGATATGAAGAGCTCTTAATTCTACTGCTTTAGACTGCTGCTTTTCTATCCATGATTGATGATGTCCAATAAATGCAACAATATCCTTATTTGAAGCCCTTAAGGGGACAGTACACAGAATTTTATTATCCTTGATTGATACTCGTAAAGTAAAACGTTTTACTTTTTTCTTAATTATTTCTATGTATTGGTGATTATCCATGACTATTGATCTATCAAAAAAAAGCCCCATTTTCTTATGAAAACAGGGCTTGAAATAATTGCGTTGGGATTACTTAATAATTGTCATAGACTTTGTAATTGACATGTCAGATGTCTGCAATGTATAATAATATACACCTGCAGGCACAGTATTCATGTGGACAGGATATTCATGCATACCAGCTTCCATCATACCAGGCTCTATATTCATTATTGAAGAACCCAATATATCACGAATTTGTACTGTTACTTTACTTGCTGATGGAAGGTAATATTGAATAGTAACATTTCCATCACTTGGATTCGGCTTGCTCCAAAGCATCCATGCATGATCATTATCTTCTAATGAAGCTGGGCCAATAACAGTATGCACCGCAGTATTTGAAGTATCAGCATTACACATTCCCTTTACGATACAATAATAAGAGCCATTTTGAGCTCTTTTTGCATCAGCAACTATATATGCAGGATTGATTGCGCCAGAAATTGGATTACCATCTTTATACCATTGATATGTTAATCCTGCGCCACGTGCAGTAATTTCTAATTTCATGGTATCGCCAAACTTGCTATCTGAAATTGTCGATAAATCTTTAATAATGGTATCATTTTGCATTCCTACAAAATTCACAATTGTTGAAGAATCGACGCCACAAGCTGAAGTAATGATACATTTATAATCTAAATCATAAGAAACCAGTGTTATATCTTCTAACTTTTTGATAGCAAGATTTAATACTAATGCCGATGTATCAGCACCCAATGATAAAATAGCTGAAGAAGTATCAGCACCAACTGGCCTTGGATTTCCACGCACATATACCCATTTATAACTTACATTATTACCTTTAATTATTGCATTAGCTTTAGCTAAAGTTCCTACGCAAGCAGTTATGTTTGGAACTGGTTGTTGAATAATAGAAGGTGGAGTATTTAAACTTAAACGAGCAGCAGAAGATGTAGAAGAAACAGATCCAATAACATTACCAATAGTAGTTGCTTTAACTGTATAATCTGCGATATCATTAATATCTGCATTTGCAATTGTTAATGTAGAAGTTGCTGAACCTGAAACATTACCTTGATCTGTAATTGCAATTCCATTTTTAAACCATTGATATGCAATATCAACGCCATTAGGAGTTGTTTTAGCATTGGCAGCTAAAATTGCACTAGACCCTTTGCAGATTTCTATATCTTTAGGATTACTTGTTATGCCAATACTTAATATCGAAATCTTTACTTCATCTGAAATAATCATTCCACAATTGCTTGGTCCTTTTGCTACACATGAATACAAACCAACAGAATCTGAAGGCTGTAGATTACGAATAATCAATGTAGGAGAATTAGCTCCGCTTATGCGTGTATCATCTTGGACAATTAATCCATCTTTAAACCATTGATACGTAATAACAAAATTGCCATTTGCTTCTACTTCTAATTTTACGGTAGACCCTTTAACTGCAATCTTGCTCTCTGGTTGACGTAATACTATTAATGGTCTATTGACATATAATACAGCTGTATCAGATGAAATATTACTACATGGAGCTTTTCCACCAATTGAACAATGATATAAACCAGATTCATTTGGGGTAGTATTAGCTATCATAATAGATGGCTTATTTTGATTTGTTAATGGTTTTCCATCTTTATACCATTGATAGGTAACACCTGTTCCATATGCAGAGGCTACCATATAAATAGTATCACCTAAACAAGTATTTCTTGATTTTGGTTGTAGCAATATGGTAGGAGGAATATAAAACGTTACCGGTATGATTTCTGAAAGATTAGTTGGATGTTCAGCATCTACAATGCGGATACTAGCATTAGTAGTTGAATCTTTAAAATCATTTGGAATCCATGTCATACTTCCAGAAGCACCATTTGCTTCATCATCAATAGAAAAATATGTTCTTCCTGTAGAAGATCCATAAGAATATTGAAGATTAGCTTTTTCAACACCTCTAGATACCCATGTAATTTGAAGGGGCTTTCCTACGCAGAAGACTTGTCCAGGATTGATATTAGTAATACGAATTTGAGGAGTACTAAAATTGATAGCATTTAATCCACCAATTTGATTTACTGTACTTACACCAGCCCAAATTCCATCTTCATCTGTCCAAGCACGCAATAAATTTCCATTTATATCTCTTTGTTCCATTCTTCTAATTCCATTAGCAGAACTACTTGGAATAAGACTGGCCCATGCACCAACTGTATTATCTAATAATTTATAATAAGGCGCAAAAGTAACTGTATCACTTAATGTTCCATCATCTTGAACAATGGCTGTTGATAAAGGATTACCTGTCCCTGCAGTATTATCATATAACATAACAAATGTTTTTTGAGCTAATCCACTTTGATTATCATAAATACCTGTTGCATTTGTAGACAAAGAACCAAAATCTATTGCTTTGGTTGTATTTGTTGTATTTAATGTATCTGCAACATATCCATTGATAGGATTATCGGTCAAAATCACACGCCATATAACATTATTTCCAGCGCCAAAAGCAGTATTTGCTGTCGGAACAAGATTAATCCACAATGTTTTAGAAGTCTCATTATTCCCTGTACTAAATGAAGAATTTGTAGCAGGGCTTGCTATTGAAGGTAAATTCCTATTTGAGCTATATAAATAGGTTCCAGTTGTTGCATCATAATGATAATTATTTCCGCCACCTATACCAGTAGTAACAACACTATTAACAGCACCAGATATAAATCTATATTGTTGATTTGGGATTAAATTATTTACTCTAACCAATGCCCAAGTAGGAACACGTGTTGCACTTGTAGCAGATTTCATGTATTGAGGAATAAAAAGCTCTGTCATGGTGATTTTAGGATAAATCATGATAGATCTTTGAACAGAAGCAAGATTAGTAGCAGATATATTGAGTGTATAAGATCCAGTATCTGAAAAACTTATAGTAGAAAATCTTACACCGCCATTTGCAATAGTACCAGTTACAGTGCCTAAAATATTTCCTAATCCACTTAACTTGGTAATTGTTATGGTACCTTGATAATTGGAATCAATCGTACCATCTGGTCTATTAACATTAACTGTAAATGGACTTATTGCTTTATTCACATTAGAAGCATTTACTAAACTATTGATATCAATTGTTGTAGCTCCTTGAATGACATTAAATGGAGCACTAATACCATCAGTTAATGGAGCTCCATTAGAAACTGCCCTTATCTGAACGCTATTCTCAATTTTTGAATAAGAAATTCCTGTAACAATTACCGAACTACTATTTGCAGGAATTGTTCCAGTAACATTTCCTAATAATACACCTGTTCCTGAAAAAACATTTAAGGTAAAAGGAGTATTTGTAGATACATTTGCAGGAGAATTTGCTGCACTTTGAGATTGAATAGATGCACTAAATGTACTTGTGGATGATACTGTAGAAGGAACAATAGAAGTGATTGCAAGTTTTGTAGGAGTAGCAATTGATGATGAACTTGTAATATTTATTTCATCCAAACGACACATTGGCCTAGAACCTAAACCACCTAAATTTAAATCATAAAATTTAAATCGAACATATACTATAGCTTGATTATCGCATGCCGAGGGTAATGTTGCATTTATCAGTTGATCTGCTGATGGTGCATTTAAACCAATAGTTGTAAACTCTACAGGAACTCCACCGCTTAAGACATCTGTCCAACCTGATGCCGATGTATTCCCTGTACTATACTGTAAACGAATAGCCCACTCACGCCTAGGTGCTGTTGGAAGAGTTCCATTCCATGCCGTAAGAGCAGCTGTAAAAGAAACATTTATTGAAGTTCTATTTGTTGTTTTTAATGCCACAACTGCCATACCAACAGATTGTGTAGCAGAAGAATTTACAAATTCAATTCCATTAGCTGTTAAGCCATTTACTTTTATCCCAGAAGTAGCATTATATGCCAAGGCATAATTGATAAATGCTGAGTCTAATAATTTCCCATCAGCTTTATCAAATCTATGGAATATCATATTTGCTGGATAAGTGCCCGCTAGATTTGTATTAGCCCAATTCGTAAATGAATAAGGCCCAGTTGCTAAATCAAAAGAAGCCGGATATGTTACTTGTGCTATAACTGATGCGGTAGAAACCAAGATAAGCAAAGCAAAAAACTGTAAGAACCGTTTCATAGATTCCTGAATAATATGTGTATAGTAATAATTAGCGAGTTATAAGAGGCAATTAGCCAAAATTTAATATGCAAAAATACGAAAGGTTATGTTTACAAAACTGTCTTTTTTATGCTTTTTGACTATTTAATCAAATAATATCATATAATTTTTATGTTCAATGACTCAATATCCCAAAATCAAGCCTTGTTGTTGTACAAAACCATATATATCAATTACTTGTACATTATAATATCCAATTGGAATATCCGATACATTAATAAAAAATTGTCCATTATTCTTATCATTAAGTATTTCCCTTTTTATCTCTTTTCCCTGTAAAGAAACAATCCTTATTGATTGTGCACCATGATCTAATTGATGAATGTATAATCGTTGTTGATGATAATAAATTGATGATAGTTGATCAGCAGATTCTTTGACTTTACTAACTTTTTTTCCAATAAGAATTGTAAATTCACCCGGACCAGAAAACACAATTGAATCCTGATTCCACGATTGAACATTCCCATCCGATAGTATATCAATTATACCCAAAGAATCGATTTGATTACCAGGAATGAGCTTTATGAGTGAATGTTTTAATACTCCTTTATTGCCATAATATCCTTTAAAGCCTCCTGGAAATGCTGATATAGCCATTGTAGTTCTTGTATCTGAAGACAAAATAGCAATGTCTGTTTCGGCATCTGTAAACTGTGTTCCATCTCTTAATAATAATACAAAATCATCTAATCTTTCTCCTTGCCACATCAAAATATATGTAGCATCACTATATGCTATAAAACCTTGCTCATTCGCGGTTAATGCAATAATCTTTTGTAAAGAAATATCAGATTTTACTAATGAAATTAAAAAACTCTTAGAGCCATATTCTATTCCTATTGCCGCTAAAGAATCTTGTGCAAGAATTATTTCTGGTTTAATTGTCTGATTCTTAAACCTTTTACGTGGAATAATAATACTACCAAATGCAGCTTGCAGGGTTGAATTTGTTGTATGCCTTATTACAGTATGAGTACCTGTTTTCATGTACGCTTCTTCGTGTACAGCAGTATCGGCCTTTAACTGTGCACCTTGAGTTCCTATAATTATGGCATCAACTGCAGCAGAGTCTCTTTCCCATGTAGCATTTCCCCCAGATTTAGTTTTTTTAACAAAACTTATACCTGTAGATTCTGTTCCATTAATTACACCATTGCCGTGCATTTGAAATGTATAAGAATGCGGCTTATCTGCCTTAATCCAATCTGAAACAATAAAGAAACTATCTTCAATATTGATAAAAGATCGTTTAATATCTGCTTCATTATATGAAGTTTCAAGATCCATATATTGAATACTATGCAAAGTACATTGATTTCTAAAATATACATCAGCACCACCTGGTGATAAAGGAGCTCCATTTGGAGGGCCCTTACCATCTATCAAAATACTATTATGATGTGTGGCTTGTCCAACCAACTCTCGCATTCCATATTGAAGATATCCTGGGTCTAAAAGCATTGGCCTACCATGTGTCCACATTAAAAAACTTGCAGCATCACTTTGAGAATGGCCAGCACCAGAAGTTCTAATTTTTCCATGTTTTCCATTAATATGCACATACCAATTATCAGATTGATTTCCTGCTCTAAAAACAGCAGAACCAGCTTGATCATTTACTTGTAATCCTTGTTGAGGCGTATAACCAGCATATTGTAAGGCACTTAAGTAATTTGCGCGCATATCTACGGTAGATTGCAATTGCTGATTTAATGCTGATATCGTATAAGGATATACTAAACCTTGATCATCAAATAAACCTAATTCCGGAAATCCAGACCCCATAAACGTATCACCTATCGCTGGTAATGTTCCATCAGGTTGCATGATTGTCATTATCCAATGTGCTATATTTCTATATCGTTTATCATAGAAAGGATGTCTGATCAATGAATTTTTTACTAAAAAAAATGTATCAGGATATACATGTTTCAAAGCCCTAAAAAAAGGAAGCATATTAAGCATTGCATATCTGAAATAATGAGGCCCCTCAGAGTAGCCTGCACTTCCACTATCAGCAGATTGACTTGCATCTGCTTTCCACATAATATCTTCTATTGCACCTAATGCAGTTTGTAACCATATTTTAGGTTGCTGTTCAGGAATAATTGTCTGATAATCCGATAAAATAACGGCAGACATACCAATTGCCCCAGCCGTCATTAAAGAATGATTGTTTTTTATTGTTCCAAAAAAAGTAAATCCAAACACTGATTTTGTAGCTTCTTGATGAAAAGTAGAGGCAAATGTTGAAAGCTTATTGAGTGCAGAGAACATCAATATTGAATCTGATTGTTGAAGTCCTTTTAATAGATCATAAGCAGATAATAAATCAATCAGCTCTTTTGATCTCCATTGCCAATCTTCATAAGCATTTGGTGTTGTTATACTTAAATTTGGAATACTGGTATTAGTAGCAATAAGGATTTTCTGTGCTTTATCAATTAATTGCAGGATTTCTGCATTGGATAAATCCACTATTTCATTATTAATTATCTGTTTTCCGATATATGCACAAAAAGCAGCATTTTTTGCTAAGATTGCTCTTTGTCTTCTATCATTACTTTCTGTATTTCCACTTGGAATTGGGGTTTGAGCTGAAGATAAAATACTTGGTAATAATTGCTTTAACATAGTTGAGGATAGTATACCAGATTTTTCTTCAGAATTGATGATGCCAAATGGACGGATTTGCCCTTGCATAGAACATACTATGCAGCATACTATTGAAATACAAATAGCGAACTGTTTAAGCATCTTGGATGACATTATTTTTATTTGAATCAGGAGAGGATTTCATAATAAATGCTGTGATTGCAGTTGTAATCAAACCAATAATAAATCCTCCAAATACTGATTGAAGAATATAAGAATCTAAAGAAAAGTATAAAGAAGCATCTTTACTATTCATATAATTTTGTTTCACTGAAAATTGGATGGCATATTCAAAAAAGTGAGGCGTAATCAAGGTAAAACTTATATATGTCATAAATGGACTTAATGCAACTACAATTAAAGTAATAGATAATCCATACATAAATGCTTGTTTGAAAGACATAACATTATCTAGATTTTTTCTTTTTTCCCACATAGCTAAAAAGTATATCAATACAGCCGGAATAGCTATTAAATTAGTATAAATAGCATGTTCTTGAATAAGTATATCATGTAAACCACAAAGTTTTTCTGCCCATACCCATAACAAACTCATAACAAAAAAGAATAAAGACCATTTTATTTCTAAATAATACTTAGAAAAAAGAATTGCAAACATAGTGTTAAGACCAAATATTTTTTCTGGAAATTACAGAAAATGTTTCAACTATGTAACTGTATGATTATGTTTTACAATCTTTTGTACAGCATTCATAGCACTCATAATTACCGCAGGAGTTCCTTGCCCTGGAAAAGCAGTATCACCAATGTGATAAAAATTCTGTAATCCATCATTATTTCTGGGTAATCCTAAAAAGCCGGTTTCTACACTATGTGGAATGCCACCAACAAAACCCTGATGTCTTCCAGTATAATGAGCAAAAGTGACGGGAGTTCCAGCTTCTATATATTCTTTCTGTGCATGTTCTAATTCTGGAAATATTCTATGTACTTCATTCATAATAAAAGTAAGCGTTTCTTGCTTTTTTTGTTCATAAATGTCTTGAGGAATATCAAACCATTGTGAAGCCTCGGTATGCGTAGAAATTGTAATGGTATGCCAACCTTGTGGTGCTTTTTTTATATCATCAGACATAGAATATGTCATAAAAAAAGAATCTCCTTCACAATGAGGAATAGTACTTTTTGTATGAACTTGATTGTACACACTTTGTGGCATAAAATCAGATTCTACTGCAAAATATACCGTAAAAGCACCCCATGCTTTGGGGAAAGATTCTGCATATGATTGCGCTTTAGGATGAATTGTAGAATCAGACGTAATGTCTGTAAGATTCCAAATTGGAATACTTGATATCAAATATGTACATGTATATTCATTGCCTTTTGCAGTATACACAGAATATTCACCAGAAGGTGTATTCTTGATTTTCACTATTTCTTCTTTCATGATCAAAGTACCATTATGCTTTCTAAAAGAATCAAGCATTAACTGGGCAGGTTTAACAATTCCACCAATTGGATAATATGTTTCTGAAGGATATGCCAAACCCATAGCACCTGTAACTATAGGTGCAGAATCACTAAAACTTTGAGTACTAATCAATAATTGCTCATTGATAAATCGCTTAAAAAGTGCATTGTGATGTAATCCATGCTTTTCCAATAATATATCCATAGAACGGAAAAGCTGAACTAATAAAGGAAGAGCTTTAATATTAGAAAGTCTACTAGCAATTGTGAATACATCCTTAATATTCGAAGGAGGAAATTCAGGGTTTTTGTCCATCAATTGCCAAATTGCATTATCTATAGCATATATTTCATTCCAAAAAGCAGCTTGGCCCTTTTTTCCAAAATGAGACTCAGCTTCTTGTATCCATTGTTTTTTATCTTGATATCTGATAATTTTTTTATCATCCAGATAAATAATCATTGCTGGATCTAATTGCTTCAGTTCTGGAGAAATCTGCAATGCATCGAATAATTTACCCAAAGGTTGATGTTTTTGCACACCACTTAATGTAGTAGCACCAACATCAAAAGAGAATTTCATTCTTCTAAAAAAGGAAGCACAGCCCCCAATAGCAGTATGTTTTTCTAATAAAGTACAGGAAAAGCCCTGTTTAGCTAGTAAAGAAGCAGCTGCAAGACCACTATATCCTGCGCCGATAACAATGCAGTCAGATTTCATTTATGTTCTCGTATGTTTTCTAAAAAACCATGCTTTGTTATAATCTAGTTCCAAGGTAATCAAATAGATGATTATTGCAAATGTGCACATAATACATTGATTGCTTTGTATTTTTGTGTCGAATTATAGCAACAATTAATTGGAAGAGCATCATGGGAAGGATTTTTGAAAAACGTAAACATAAGATGTTTGCCAGATTTGATAAAATGGCAAAAGCATTTACTAGATTAGGAAAAGAAATCGCGATAGCAGCAAAAGCTGGTGGCCCAGATCCAGATGGAAATCCTCGCCTAAGGGCCGCAATGCAGTCTGCAAAGGCTCATAATATGCCCAAAGATCGAGTAGAAGCAGCAATTAAAAGAGCAGCTGGTAAGGATGCATTAGATTTACAAGAAATAGTGTATGAAGCATATGGTCCATATGGCGTGGCAATTGTTTTAGAAGCAGCTACAGATAATCCAACAAGAACAGTAGCAAATATTAGAAGCTATCTTAATAAAAGTAATGGTTCTTTGGCTACTGCTGGTTCTTTAGAATTTTTGTTTCAACGCAGAGGTGTTTTTTGCATTTCATTAGAAGGTAAATCCATTGATGATATGGAAATGGACCTTATTGATGCTGGTGCAGAAGATATAGAAATAGAAGAAAATGAAGTATTAGCACATACAGACTTCAATAATTTTGTACATATGCAAAGAGCTCTAGAAGAAAAAGGGATTGAAATGCTAAGTGCTAATCTTCAAAGAGTGCCAAATAATACAGTTGTTTTAACCGAAGAACAAATGGATGATGTCTTAAAATTGATAGATAAACTTGAAGACGATGAAGATATACAAAATGTATTTCATAATATAGCTTAAGAGATTTCATGGCACCCTTAAGCGCATGGATTTCTGCGGCACGAATGAGAATTTTACCAGCAAGTGCTATTCCAACAATTATTGGGATAGTATTAGCTGCGCAAGAAGGACATTTTGATTTGTTTACAGCATCCATAACGCTTCTTTGCGCGATGATGCTTCAAACCACTTCGAATTTGCTTAATGATTTATATGATTTTAAACATGGAGCTGATTTTAAAAGGATTGGACCTCCAAGAGCTGTTGCCTCTGGTGCCATAAGCGAACAATCTATGCGCCAAGTATCATGGATTTTATTTGCAATAACTTTTGCTATTGGTTTGATTTTAGTGCAAAAAGCTGGGTGGCCGATTTTATTAATAGGTATTTTTTCTTTATGGGGTGCTTTTGCATATACTGGTGGCCCATATCCCCTTGCTTATCATGCACTTGGAGAAGCTTGTGCATTTATATTTTATGGTGTTATTCCTGTCTGGGGAAGCTATTATATTCAAATTCCTGAAACTGATTATACTATTTCAGTAGGAATTACTGGTATAATCATGGGTCTGTTTGCTGCTAAAATTTTACTTGTAAATAATATTAGAGATATTGACACAGATCCTCCAGCTGGTAAAATTACTTTAGCTGTTCACTTAGGTGAAAAGAAATCAAGAATCTTCTATATTATCCTTATGTCTTTATCATATATTCTGTTGCTTTTTCTAGCATTATATAAACAGTCTCTATCAATTCTTTTGCCTGTAGTTTTGATTCCATTTGCACTTTCTTTATCAAAAAATATCATACAATTACCTAAAGCTCAATTAACATCGGTGCTACAAAAAACAGCGATACATTTATTTGCTTTTGGTATTCTTTTAGGTATTGGTATCGTATTGTCTATACAATTTTAATAGTTCATACATGACATCACTTGGCAAGATTAGTAAAATCATACTCCTTTTAGCAAGTAGCCTAACTGTGATGTCTGTATCTGCAATTTCACCAGCTCTTCCAAAAATAGCAGAAGCTTTTGCATATTTACCTAATGCGATTTTTCTTGTAAAATTAATGCTTACTATCCCAAGCTTAATTATAGCGTTTTCTGCGCCATTCGCTGGGATCATAATAGATAAAGGTAAAAGAAAAACATTATTAGTGACTTCACTTATACTGTATGCTATTACAGGTACTACAGGCTTATATCTAGAATCAATCGAAGGTTTTTTGATTGCCAGGGCATTTTTAGGAATATCAGTAGCAGGGATCATGACATCTGCACAAACATTAATTGCAGATTATTATTATGGCGAAGAACGTACTAAAGCACTTGGATTACAGGGCACATTTATCTCTTTTGGTGGGGTTCTTTTTGTTGCAATTGCGGGCCTATTAGCTACTATATCATGGCGCTATCCTTTCAGTTTATATGGTCTTGCTTTATTACTTGCTTATCCAGCATTTCTATATATTCACGAACCAAAGCAAAAACATAAAGAAGAGATCATAGATAATCTAGAACATTCAACATATACTATTCATACTATATCAATTATTGGTATATGTTGTATAGTGTTTAGTGGCATGGTAATTTTTTACTGCATACCTACACAATTACCCTTTTTACTTCAATCATATGGCATAGATTCTCCTGCTAAAGCTGGTGCCATTGTTTCTCTTGCAACATTATGTGGAGGCATTACTTCCTTTTTGATGCCTAAACTCAAAAAAATCATCTCATTTGCTAGATTAGGTTCTCTTTCATTTGGATTACTGGCAATTGGTTTTTTTGGTATTCAAATCACACCATCATATCCTATTATTCTATTTTGCGCCTTATTTGCAGGAGCTGGTATTGGTTTATTGATGCCATCTATGAGACTTTGGGTAATAACTCTGGCAAATCCTAAAATCAGAGGTAGATCAGTGGGATTTTTAACATCTTCTTTGTATTTAGGACAATTCCTATCACCCATCATTGCTCAGCCAATTGTCTCATTACAAAGTATCCAGTCTCTATATTTCATCATTGCTTTTATAGCTGGTACTTTATCAATCATCTTATTTCTTACATCAAAAAAAGATATATAATTCTATTAATATTTAAGCAAATATGAGTTGAAGCGTTAAGTACCTATTCTTAATGATTACACGTTTTTTTGAAACTATTCTTAATCAGAATTGTTACTTCTTTTCATATAAATCACACAACTAATTTATTATCTAAGTAAAACAATGAAATCTATTTTTTTTCTTTTCTCGTGTTTATGTAGTGCCTTTCTTTCTGCACAAACGTATAATCCATTATGGATTCCAGACACATTGTCGGGAAGCAATATCACATTAACTATTAAAGATACATTTGCTCAGTTAAGAGCAACTGGCAATCAAACATTAACAGGTGGGATAAATAATAGTCAGTTTTGGGGTCCAACGATCTTTTTAAATAAGGGCGATATTGTCCACATGAATGTTCTTAATAAACTAAATGATAGCACTACAATTCATTGGCATGGAATGCATTTACCAGCAGTAATGGATGGTGGCCCTCATCAAGTTATACCTCCAGGAACACTGTGGCAACCATATTGGAAAGTAAATAATCATGCTGCAACATATTGGTATCATCCACATTTACACGAAATGACACTAGAGCATTTGTCTAAAGGAATTGGTGGCTTTATCATTGTTAATGACCAAGAAGAATCAGCATTAGCACTACCTAGAAATTATGGAATTGATGATATTCCTCTAATGCTAACAAGCAGAAGATATAATACTGCTAATCAATTTGTTGTGCAAAATGTAGCATATGGTGATTATCTATTAGTAAATGGAACAAGAGACCCAGAAATTACATTGCCAAAGCAAATAGTCCGTTTAAGACTTCTTAATGCAGAAATTGAAAGGGCATATAATTTTGGTTTTAGTGACAATAGAAAGTTCTATATCATTGCAAATGATGGTGGTTTATTAGATAAACCTGTTCAAGTAAGTAAATTGCTAGTTGCTGTTGGAGAACGATATGAAATTTTGGTAGATTTAACCAATGACAATATAGGTTCTAGCATTAATTTAGTTTCATACAATGCTAATCAACCTTTTGGATTTCCAGGGGGAGAACCAGCTGCTCAAGGTAATTTTGGAAGCTTACTTAATAATAAAGATTTTAACTGCCTTCGCATAAATATTGGGCAATCAACAAATTCCCCAATTACATCTATTCCTACTTCTTTGATTTCAAATCAATTCATTAATTCAGCAGAAGCTACAGTTAACCGTTCAATAAATGTAAAAGGTGGTGTTCCAGGTAATCCTACTCCATTTAATTTTAATGACAAAGTTTTTGACATTAATAGAATCGATAATACCGTCAATTTAAATGCTATAGAAAAATGGACAATCACAAATAGCAATGTATTTGGTCATACTTTTCATATTCATGATGTTCAATTTAAGTTAGTTGCTAGAAATGGAAATACTAATGCAGTTGGATTACATGAGCAAGGATGGAAAGATGTCCTTTATTTACCAAGAAACGAAAACGCTACTTTTATTGCAAAATTTGATGATTATGCAGATCCCATTCACCCTTTTATGTATCACTGTCATTTTTCTAATCATGAAGATGGTGGTATGATGGGACAATTTGTTGTGAATAATCCAAGTTCAATTATCGAAAATATGCCTGATGAATCACAATACACCCTATTTCCTAATCCTGCTTCAGATGTGATTTTTATTGAAAATACAGGTATTGAAATCTACTATATAACAATTGTAAATAGTGTAGGAAAATCAGTGATGATGCTTCCTCAACCAGAAATTCATAAAGGTATTTCTATAGCACATCTTCCTAAAGGTATGTATTATATGCAAATAATGGATGCCGCTACAAAAACAACTATTACAAAACAATTCAGTAAATAAAAGTTTTATATATATCTATAATCTCCTGACAATGAAAAAACTCTTTTATGTTTATATGATTTTTTTTATCCTGATTTCATTGTCAATAAGTGAAATCAATGCAAAGGAAAAACAATCAATTATTAATAGAGTCATAAAACCTTTTTCAGCTCCTACTGCTCTAGGCACATTGTTTTCATTGCAAGACAAAGATGAATATGCAGCGATAGCGGTGGTTTTTACGTGTAATCATTGTCCATTTGCAAATTTATATACAGATCGTTTAAATGCATTTTATCAAGAATATCTTCCTAAAGGTGTTTTGCTGATTGCCATAAACCCAATGGATTCAATTCTTTATGAAGACGAGACATTGAGTAATATGAAAACAAAAGCTCTTAAAGATAATTTTCTTTTCCCTTATCTTCAGGACGCTGATCAATCAATTGCAAAGGCATTTTCAGCAGATTTTACTCCTCAAGTGTATTTACTTCTAAAAAGACATTCCACTTGGAATATTGTGTATAAAGGAATCATTGATGATAATGGTAAAAGTCCAGAAATAGCCAGAAAGTATCTTAAAGAAGCAGCCGATTCGCTCTTATCACAGCGTCCAATCAAAGACTCAATTGTTCAGTCATTTGGATGCAAAATCATTTATAGAAACTAACAAATGAATTACTTTTTACTGCTTATTGTTCTTTTATCATCTTCTTATATCACTATTGCTCAATCTTTTACTGGTTCTGTATCAAGAGGCAAGGCAACTATAATTGAGCAGAACATATATTCTAGTTGTTCTGGATCACGTCCTTCTGTTGTTGGAAAAAGTACTTCTTCTGATAGTAAAGAATGGATTGTTCCTGCAGAAACTGTCTTTTTACAAGGACCATATCTTTCTGATTTCTATAATCAGTGCAATAATATTACTCCATCAAATGTAAATGCTGTCAATATTAATAATATACCCATCAAAGTAATCGATGAAGATGGTGATATTATCACTGGATATTTGCTAAGCGATAATTATTGTGAAGTATATATAAATGGTATTCTTATTGGTGCAGACCCCGTGCCATTTACTCCCTTTAACTCGTGTTTATTACGATTTAAAGCAAAAAAACCATATACAATTGCTGTTAAACTTGTTGATTGGGAAGAGAATTCTGGTCTTGGAACAGAAAATAATAATGGGAATCTTTATCATGCTGGAGATGCTGGGTTTATTGCTCGCTTTAGTGATGGTACAATATCTGATACTTCATGGAAAGCTCAAGTGTATTATATAAGCCCTTTGATGTCCCCAGATTCAATCATCGAATTATCAAATAATACCAGATATTGCAAACAATTAGCAAGAAATATTTCTTGTGCAGATTCATGCTATGCCGTCCATTACCCTTTGCCAAATAATTGGCAATCCCCATCATTCGATGATTCTATATGGCCAAAAGCGTATGTATATACTCCTGAAACAGTTGGAGTTAATTTTCCTGCTTGGACAAATTTCACTTCTTTGTGGACATCAAGTTCTTTTATTTGGACATCAAATTTAGTAGTTGATAATTTGGTTTTAGCAAGAAAAACTGTTGGCTCTAATCCTTCTTCAATATTCGAATCCTCAGAATTAAAACCTATAATTTCTGTAGATAATAAGAATATATCTTTAATTACTCATAAAGATATTCACAATGCAACACTGCAACTTTTTTCATTAGTCGGACATTGTATCAGCACCATAAACAATGCTGATTTAATAGCAGGGATTCCTTATCAGCTTTCTTTATCGAATAATCTACCTGTAGGTGTCTATTGTTTATCTTTACATGATAGCAATTCCTACAAATTCACTTCCACACTATTCATTCACTAATATCTTTATAACTTTTTACAAGAAAGATTATGAAAAAGAACCTCATTCGTATCGTCTTCTTAATTCTTTTTACTCCTATGATGGCTTTCTCTCATAGTGGGAATACCAAAGCTCTTTTTGATAGAGAGTGGAATATCGGAAATAGACAGATCTATGGGTCTTTTTATATGCTAAAAGACAATAAAGTGTGTATAGAACAAGAACATAATCATATTGTCTCATTTCCATATGCTGAACTTTCAAAACAAGATAGACTCTATACTGATAAAAGATATAAAGATATTCTTCACATTAATGGACCTCAATATTCAATACCGAATATTCATTCATTACCTCAAACGCCATTATACACACATCTATTCTTTGTGTTTCTTGGTATAATTATTTTACTGATGATATTGTTTAGATATCAAAGAGCATATGCTTGGCATTTTGCATGCATAGCATTGGTATCAATGACATATAGTTTCAAGGATGGAATGCCAGCATTGCAAAGCGTACAAACAGATCCTTCTACAATTGATTCAGCTTTTACACCGTTTAAAGAACATGTTATTACATCATGGGACAAAACATATTTCAGAGTTGGATCATTAGGACTTGCAACAACTCATGAAATGATGAAAGGTATTACTTCTTGGCAGCAACAAGTTCCTATTCCTCAATGTTATATCGATAATAATGCATGGAGCATTCCATTAAATCCTGTAATTGCTATTAATTCAGTACCTGTTAATCAAACTCATTGTACGCGAGGTGGAATTGCTATCGCAGTAAATGGAATAGCAATCTTTAATCCATATACCAATACAGGTGTCGATGCATATGTGGATGGACAATTAGATAATTGGGGAGGTCACAGCGGTAGGGCAGACGATTATCATTATCATTTAGCACCAACACATTTGTATAGTTTTACAAAACAAAGTTTACCAATTGCATATGCTTTTGATGGTTTTGCAATATATGGTGATAAAGAACCAGATGGCTCAGATATGAAATCATTGGATATTCATCATGGACATGCCGGCACTAATGGTGTATATCATTATCATGGTACTTTGACAGTTCCGTATACTATTGCATCATTCGCAGGAGAAGTAACAGAGGATGCAACATATCAAATTATACCACAATCTACTGCAAAGGGATGTCGCCCTGCATTAACACCATTAAAAGGTGCTACAATAACAGGTATGATACCAAATCAAATGAATAATGGTTATACACTTTCATATACATTAAACAATCAAATAAATAAAGTGGATTATAGTTGGACGCAAGCTGGGAATTATACATTTAATTTTATATCTGCTACTGGTACTACAACAAATCAATATAAAGGACAAACAATTTGCAGTTTGCCTACAAGTTCATTACAAGAAAACAAATCAGAAGAATATGATATTCAGCAGTTTCCTGATAGAATATTAGTCCAAAGCCTATCAGATGTTTCAATGTTAAGTGCTATGCAGTTAAGCTTATTTACTGTTGATGGTAAAATAGCTGTCCAAAGTTTAACTGGACAAAATCTACTTTCTACTCAGTCATTACCATTTGGATTATATTTTCTATCAATTCAGCCGGGCAATATGGTAAAAAGCTTTATAGTTAAACCTTAATATTCTCTTATGTTTTTTGACTTTTTGATTAAAGGTTTCGAGCATGTATTCCCTTTAGGTTACGATCATATTTTATTTATGATTGCCCTATTTTTATATAATTCTCGTATTAAAACTGCTATACTGCAATGTTCAATTTTTACAATTGCGCATTCATTAACACTTGGTTTAACTGCCATTCAGCTAATTATACCAAATACTCAATTGATAGAAATTGGTATAGCAATATCAATATTAATAGCAGGATTAGAAAATATTCTAGGTGGGTTTACTTTTTCGATAAGGCTTTTGATAATATTTTTATTTGGCCTTTTGCATGGAATTGGTTTTGCAGGGGCATTGGCAGATATTGGAATGCAGAAGCAAGATATAATAACAGTTCTGGCAGGATTCAATATTGGTGTCGAGTTAGCACAAGCAAGTTTGATAGTTATATTATATTTTATTCTATCAAAGCCATTTTTAGATGCCCCTTGGTATAATTCTTATATAAAAAAACCACTTTCTTTAATAATTGCAAGTTGTGGCTTATTCTGGGCTATAACAAGGTCATTAGGTTGATAATGAAGATATTCTTTTTGTTTCTGTTTCTATTGTTTTGTGAATCTGATGCTCAATTGGTTAAAAAAACCATGAAGAATATTCCTGATACTTGGCAGACAAAAGACTATACTAACACATTTGGTGAAGATTCAGATTATGCAATTAATCCACCTGGTTTTATCATACAAGACAATCTAACTGCAATTGACACAGTAACTGGATTACAATGGCAAAGAACCGATGGTGGAGAAATGACATGTGAGTCTGCTGGATTATATTGTGATACTTTAACTTTAGATGGATTTTCAGATTGGCGTTTACCAAATTGTCATGAACTATTCAGCTTATTGCATCTTGACAAACCAAATCCTGCACTTCCAGATGTAGTTTTTCCTAAAACAGCTGCTGAATATTGGTGGAGTTCACAAAGCCAAATTAATGATAATACAAAAGCTTGGGTAATAAATGCTGGCGGGGGTGTTGGAAATCATATAAAAAAAGAAACAATAAGTGCTGGCGGAACTAAGCGTTTTCATGTAAGAGCGGTCCGAGATATTTTGCCACCTAAAGAATATCAATCTAGACATATACAGAATGCTGATGGAACAATTACAGATAATCTAAGTGGATTAATGTGGAAACAACAGCCTTTGCAAGATTCACTAAATTGGGAATCTGCTTTGCAAATTGCAGAAGAAACAAATTTTGCTGGTGCATCAGATTGGCGCTTACCGAATATCAAAGAATTACAGTCATTAAATGATGAAGATTATTCAAATCCATCTATTAATCCAATGTTTAATGGTCAAATTTCTATAGGAAAATATTGGTCATCAACTTCTCTTCCCAATCAAACTACAAAAGCGTGGTACTTAGATACAAGATTTGGTATAACTACATATGCCTTAAAAACTGATAAATTGAAGATAGTTTTAGTTAGAACTGCTAAGACTTCATTACAAATTGAAGAAGCTGAAAGCGTATTGCCATATAGATTATATTGGAATAATAATACATTACATATTGAAAGTAGCTATCCAATAGAATCGATGTCTTGTTATGATTTAACAGGTCAAATTCTTTATACTAACAAAGATCGCTTGTATTCACTAGATATTCCCCAAAATCCTGAAGGTTGTTATATATTGTCTTTTACAATTGGTGGACATACATATAGAACTTCTTATATTCAAGCAGCAAGATGATTATTGATTCTTTAGATTCTCTTAAGCACTATCAATGTTTACATCCAGAATTCAGTAAAGTTATTGAAGTATTGAATTCTAATTCGTATAAGAATCTTCCAAATGGAAAACATATAATTGAAAAAGATCGATTGTATGTGATCATTGAAGATCAAGTACATATGCCTGAAGTTAAGTGTACATTAGAAGCACATAAAAAATATATAGATATTCAATGTGTTATAGAAGGCAGTTTTCCATTTGGATGGAAACATAAAGATCAATGTAATTCTGTTCTTAAAGAATACTCCGAAGAATCAGATATTATGTTTTTTTCTGATGAACCTTTAGAACATTATACATTGCATACTAATCAATTTGCTATTTTTTTTCCTCACGATGCTCATGCGCCACATACACCTTCCAAATATGTGAAGAAAGTAATATTTAAAGTACGGGTTTAGAGTCGGCATGAAATATCTTCCCTTTTAGCAATAATGATGAATCCCCATAACTAAGAAATCTATACTCATTGTTAAGAGCATATTCATAGCTTTGTTTCCATACATCAATACCTAAAAATGCTGAAACAAGAAAAAGCAATGTACTTTTTGGCTGATGAAAATTAGTGATAAGAGCTTCGGTTAATCCAAATGAATAACCAGGAATTATCATTAATTGGGTTTCTCCTTCTATTATTGTAAGATTATATCTATCCATCCATGTAAGTAAGATTGCAAATACATCAGCAGAATTAACATTCTTATCTACAAGTGAATAAGGCGTCCATTGATCCATAGATATATAAGACTGATTCCACATTGGTGATGATGGATTTAATAATTGAACACCAAACCAAAACACAGATTCCATTGTCCTGCAGGATGTTGTCCCAACACAAATAAATAAGCCACGATCTGGATTAAGAAAAAAATCTCTACAATGTTCAATTACTTCTCTGGGAATGAGGATTTTCTCTGTATGCATTAAAAAATCTTCTGGTGTATCTGCTTCATATGGTTTAAATGTTCCCAAGCCAACATGCAAAGTAATATCTACCATGTTGATTTGTTTATCCTTCAACTTTTGTATAACATTACTAGTTATATGCAAACCTGCTGTTGGTGCTGCAACAGACCCTTTTTCTTTTGCATAAATTGTTTGATAACGAATTGTGTCTGAATCTTCGGCTTTTCTATGTAGATAAGGAGGTAAAGGTATTGTCCCAATATCTTCTAATAAAGCACCCAAAGTAATAGAATCATTCCATGTAAATCTTACAATTCCTTGTGTATTATTTCTTTCAAGTATTTCTGCTTTTAATGTATAATGTTTGGCTACACATTCAAGAATTGTACCTGGAGTAAGATTTTTTCCTCCAATCATACATTCCCATATACTCTCTTTTTCTTGTGTAAGGGCTTCGGCTGCACTTGCTTGAATAGGTTCTATTAATAATAATTCAGCTTTACCGCCTGTTTGTTTATGAGCATATATTCTTGCTTTTATTACTTTAGAAGCATTCACTATTAACAGCGAATGTTCTGGTAAAAAGGAGTCTATTTCATGAAAGACAGAATCAGTAAATGGATTAATTTCATGTTGATTCACGATTAATAATTTACTTTCATCTCTTTGTTCTTTAGGGAATAGAGCTATGTTTTCATCTGGCAATGAATAGGAAAGGACTGATTGATCAAATGTAGGAATCATAGAAATAATATAAAAAAAGCCCTGCTGAGGCGTTCAACAGGACTTTTTCTTAATATATAATGTTTTAAAGATTAAGAACAACCGCTAGTAGTGCCACAATCTTCACAAACTGTACAGCTACCATTCCTTTTAACTCTCATAGAGCTACAAGTAGAGCATTGTTCACCTGTATAGCCTTTTGCTTTTGCTTCAAATACTTTTTGAGTACCATATCCCGTATTCTTAATAGTTGGCACAGCTTCTACAAGTTCTGGAATTGATTCTGTTAAAACAGCTTTAACATGTGCACCAGATTTTGAAGTGATTTTAGAAGCTTCTTCATCAACAGCCTGAACATGTACAAAATCGGTACGATTGAGATAATCATATCCTAATGAGCGGAAGATATAGTCTAAAACTGATGTTGCATTTTTAATTGCATCATGTCCTTGCACAGGACCAGCTGGTTCGAATCGAGTAAATGTAAAGGAATCTACAAGTTCATCTAAGGGAATTCCATATTGTAAAGCTTTGGAGGCCAATACAGCAAAACAATTCATTAATCCTTTAAAAGAAGCTCCTTCTTTATACATGTCAATAAAAATTTCACCTAAAGTGCCATCTTCAAATTCACCTGTTCTTAAAAAGACTTTGTGTCCACCAACATAGCCTTCACGAACAAAACCACGACGCTTTTTAGGTAATCTTCTGCGCTCGGCTCTGTGATATACTCTTTCTACGATACGCTCTTGTACTTCTGCTGGACCTTGTGTTTCATCTAAAGATTGCTCATCTCCAAGCATGATTATCTCATCTAAATCTTCATCATTCGAAGAATTTAATGGTTGTGATAATTTAGATCCATCACGGTATAGTGCAATAGCTTTTACGCCTGTTTTCCATGCTTCGTGATATACTTCACCAATTTCGCTAACTAATGCTTCGGCTGGCATATTTACTGTTTTAGAAATAGCACCAGAAATAAAAGGTTGCGCTGCAGCCATCATGCGAACATGGGCCATATGTTGTATAAAGCGTTTTCCTTTTTTACCGCATTTATTTGCACAATCAAAGATTGCTAAATGCTCATCTTTTAGATGAGGCGCACCTTCAATTGTCATAGATCCGCAGATAAAATCATTTGCTTGTTCAATTTCTGCTTTGGTATAGCCAAGCTCTTTAAGCATATCAAATGAATAATCATTAAGTTGATCTTCTGTAAAGCCAAGTCCAAGACAAAAATCCTCGCCTAAAGTCCATTTATTGAATGCAAATTTTACATCGAATACATTGTCTAATTGGCTATTCACGGCATCAATTTTTTCGTCCGTAAATCCATTTTCTTTTAAGCTTTGACGATTAATTGTCTGGCATCCAACCAAGGTACCATGTCCTTTGCAGTATTTTTCTATGTCTTCAATTTCTGATTCAGGATAATGAAGATTAACAAGTGCTTTTCTTACAGATTGATTTACAATCTTGAAATATCCACCACCTGCTAACTTTTTGAATTTAACAATAGCAAAATCAGGTTCAATACCTGTAGTATCGCAATCCATAACTAAGCCAATGGTGCCAGTTGGTGCAATAACAGAAACTTGCGCATTCCTATAACCAAACTCTTCGCCTAAAGCAAGTGCTCTATCCCAGGCTTGTCGGGCTGCTGTAAGAAGATTTGCTGGAACAAATTCTGGATTAATTGGCATCGGCTTAATTAATAATTCATCGTATTCAGATTCATCAACACCATAAGCGGCATTTCTATGATTTCTGATTACACGAAGCATACTTTGCTTATTGGCTTCATAGCGTGGAAAAGACTTCACATCTCTTGCCATTTCGGCGCTTGTGGCATACGATTCACCTGTCATGATAGCAGTAATAGCTCCACTTATTGCCAAAGCTTCTGGAGAATCATAGGGGATTCCATTGATCATAAGAATAGTACCAAGATTGGCATACCCTAAACCTAATGTTCGGAAATCATAACTTCTTTGGGCTATTTGCTTTGATGGGAAATGTGCCATCAAAACAGATATTTCTAATACAATTGTCCATAAACGTGTTGCATGGCGAAAATCTTCAATACGGAATTCACCATTTTCTTCGATAAATGTACCCAAATTTAAACTTGCTAAATTACAAGCAGTATCATCTAAGAACATATATTCAGAACATGGATTAGAGCCATTGATACGTCCATCAGCAGGGCATGTATGCCATTCATTAATTGTAGTATCATATTGCAAACCTGGATCTGCAGATTTCCATGCACTGATATTTATCTTATTCCATAAATCACGCGCTTTAACTGTTTTAGCTATTCCACCATTTGTTCGCCATGTAAGATTCCACATATCATCGTTTTCTACGGCTTTCATGAAATCATTTGTAACACGAACTGAATTGTTGGAATTTTGTCCACTTACAGTTATATAAGCTTCAGACTCATAATGTGTATCATAACTATCAAAATTAAGAGAAGTAAAACCCTGATCTACTAGTGCAAGCACGCGATATATTTGATTGATCGGTATTCCGCGATATAATGCATTTTGTATCAACATATTTAGCTTTTCATTTTCTTTGCGATCTGAACCATTTGCTATTGCTTCATCTACTATCGCTTTTAAAAATGTTGCACTAATTTTTGAGCCTGCTACTAAAGCAGCAACTTTATCTTCCTCTTGGGCTTTCCACTCGATGAATTCCTCGATATCTGGGTGATCTATATTAACAATCACCATTTTTGCTGCACGCCTTGTTGTACCACCGGATTTAATAGCTCCGGCTGCTCTATCAAAAATTTTCAAGAAACTTAATAATCCTGAAGAATTTCCCCCACCTGATAATTTTTCATTTTTTCCTCGTAAAGAAGAAAAATTTGAACCAGTTCCAGAACCGTATTTAAAAATACGTGCCTCTCTGGTTACTAAGTCGAAAATTCCGCCTTCATTAACTAAATCATCGCTTACAGACTGAATAAAACATGCATGCGCCTGAGCACGAGAATATGCATCAGGTGACACCTGCATTTTACCCGATTTTGGATCTACATAATGATGTCCTTGTGCACTACCAGTAATATTATATGCATAGTGCAAACCAGTATTAAACCATTGTGGAGAATTTGGAGCTGCCATTTGTTTTAATAGCATATATGAAATTTCATCATAAAAAACAGAGGCGTCTTCTGCGGTATCAAAATATCCATATTTTTCACCCCAATGCTTCCAACTGCCAGCCAAACGGTTAACCACTTGTTTTAGTGAAGTTTCAGGACCCAAAACCTGCTTGCCTTGTTCATCTAATACAGTACTGCCGTCCTTATGTACTTGAGGCACACCAGCTTTTCTAAAATATTTTTGGGCTAATATATCTGTTGCTACTTGGGACCACTGAGAAGGAACTTCTATATTATCCATCTGAAACACAACTGAACCATCGGTGTTTCTTAATATAGATGATCTCTTCGTATAGTCGAATTGATCAAAAGGACTTGTTTCTGCATGTGTAAAACGTCGCACTAATCTCATAAGAGTGCCTCTAAAAAATATTTTTATAATATGCTGCATTTCGGATTGGGGAAATCCGAGGTGCAAGATACATAAAAAATAGACTCCTAAAAAAAGGAATCTTTGATATTAAAAGAAAATATTATTCACATAATTAAGGTATTGCAGGCAATCGAGTTTCTATGGCAGAATATACGATAGAGAATGAAAGTTTCTGAGCAAAAAACCTTATCATATTAGAAAAAAAAGAATGATAAGTAACAAAAAAAAGAATGGGATCTTGTTTCAGTTAAGTCGAAAAATCTTGCATGTTGCATTGCCTTAATTCAAATTTAGAACTTTGTTATTAACAAAAAAATCTTGTGGAAAACTTTTATTTCAATAAAAATTCTCATACAAAAAGTAGTCTGTCAAAATCGTTGCTATGTCTAATTATTTACTTTTTACTCTTATTTCACTACTCATAATTCTTATTTATTTATCTTTTTTTCAACATCGATATGTGACTTTGACCATTCATATCGAGTAATATTTTGAATAGAAAAAGATACTTTTTTTCTCTATTTTGACTATATGATGAGATAATGATGAACGATATTGTTTCATCAAACGTCAAATACAAGCATTACATAAAATGTAATTTCCTTCATTCAGTATTCATCTTCGAAATGCACATGAATAGACCTCACATATCGAGCTTTACATTTCTGTTTTTGTGCTTCCTATTGTTTTTGCATATTTCACCAAATATAGAAGCCCAACAATTTGGAAAGAATAAAGTTCAGTATCAATCTTTTGATTGGAAGATTATTAAAACAAAACATTTTGATGTCTATTTTGCAGAGGAAGGAGAATACCTAGCCCGTTATGCAGGAATAATCGCTGAAAAATCACTTATTTCTATTGAAAAAAGACTTTCTTATTCTATTACAAAACGTATTTCTTTAATAATCTATAATTCTCATAATGAGTTTCAGCAAACAAATGTAGTAGACCAATTTATGCAAGAAGGTATTGGGGGCGTAACTGAATTATTCAAGAATAGGGTTACTTTACCATTCGAGGGCGTTTACGATCAATTTAATCATGTTATTCATCATGAATTGGTGCATGCGGTATTAAATGACATGTTTTATGGTGGCTCTGTTCAAAACATGGTTTCAAATAATATAAGGACAGAAATTCCTTTATGGATGAATGAAGGATTAGCAGAATATGAGGGTAATGGTGGCTATGATACCCAAACTGATATGTTTATGCGTGATATGGCTTTGAGTGAATATCTAAAGGACATTTCTTCATTAAATGGATATTTAGCTTATAGGGGCGGTCAAGCATTTTATTGGTATATAGCTGAAAAGTATGGTGAAAGAAAAATTGGAGAATTAATCAATAGGTTAAGAATTAGTTCAGATCTTTCTATTGCTTTTAAGGGAACTTTTGGAAAAAATCTCGAGGATTTTTCTGAAGAATGGATTAGAGAAATGAAAAAAAAGTATTTACCAGATTTAGACAAGTTTCAGGGATTGGATGAATTTGCAAAAAGAATAACGAACCATGAAAAAGATCATAGTTTTTACAATTCATCTCCTGCAATTTCTCCCGATGGTGATCAATTAGCATTTATATCCAATCGAGATGATTTTTTTGGAGTATTTCTGATGGATTTAAATTCTCCTACTAAAGAGACAATAGAGCTTATTAGTAGTGGACGATCTATAGATTTTGAAGAACTTAATATTCTTACTCCCGGAATTTCTTGGTCGCCAGATGGAAAGAAACTAGTTGTTTCAGCAAAATCAGCTGGAGAAGATGCTCTGTATATCGTTGATGTTAAAACCGGAGATTATCAAAAAAAACTATTTGGAATACGGTCTTTGTCTTCAGCTTTGTGGTCCCCAGATGGCTCTACAATTGCATTTGTAGCATCTGTAGGCGAACAACCCGATTTGTGGTTATATGATGTTAAAACAGGAGAAATAATAAGGGCAACAGATGATATTTTTACAGATATGTTCCCTGCTTGGTCGCCAGATAGTAAAACACTTTATTTTATATCAGATAGGGCAGACAATACCAATGGTGATTTTAAAGCAATTGATTTTGCTATGTGGCGCCATAATCCAAAACAAAGTGATATTTACTCTTTAGATATCGAAACGAAAAATATGGAACGATTAAGTTTTGATCCTTATTCAAAAAAAACATCTTTAGCTGCTACCAATGATGGAAAAAATCTTTTATATGTTTCCGATCAAAATGGTATTGGGAATTTATATTCTATGGATTTGAGTGATTTAGGATCATCTGCTAAAACAAATTCTATCAGTGGGATGACTCAGATTTCTTTATCTAAAGATGCATCTACGATGTTTTTCACTTCACAAATTAAAGGCGGCTATGATCTTTTCGAATTAAGATTTCCTTTAGAAAGAACTTCATTTGATTCATTGCCATTAACGAAATTCAAAATTTCAGAAAAAGACAATCTAAATCCATTATCGTCTAATAAGATCATCGGTATTAAGGATACTAATAAAGCTCTGAAGCTTATTGGATATGGTAAAGCAGTAGAAATAGAATTTTCTAGACAACAAGTCATTCAACCAAATAAGGAAATCTCACAATTACAAAGAGAACCGACTGAACCTACTTTTGCTTTGTATGATAATGCCAATATCGAAGATATCATTGCAGATACAGCCTTAACTCCAGTTCAAGACTATAAGATCAGTTTTTCTAATGATATTATTTTAAGCAATGCAAGTTTTAATACCTTTTGGGGATATCAAGGTGTAACACAAATGTTGTTTAGTGATATGCTTGGTGATCATCAAATTTATTTTCAAGCTAATTTATTTCTAGATTTAAGAAATAGTAATTTTTTACTATCATATACTTATTTACCTGATATTATAGATTGGCAAGTTTCTGCTCAACATAATGTTGGTTTTGGATATAGTTATAGGGCTAATTCATCATATGTTTATCTATATCGTTTTAGAAATTTTGGGTTAAATGCTTCTGGCTCATATCCTTTATCACGATTTAGAAGAATAGAGCTTGGTACTAATTGGCTTAATCTAAGCAAAGAAAATATAGAAGACCCTACGGAACCTTCTATTACTAAAAATTACTTAGTTACAGAATCAAAAATGGTTTTTGATAATACAGCACCAGGTTGGTATGGCCCATCTCAGGGTACTCGATATTCTATTGGCATTAAAGCTACTCCAAAACTCAGTGAAAATACTGCGGGTTTTGCATCTTTAAATGGTGATTTTAGACAATATTTTACTGTATCACAGGACTTATTATGGTTTGCAATTAGGGGCACAGGCGGTTTAGCATTCAGTACGAATCCAGATCAGCGGTTTTATTTTGTAGGTGGAACTGATAATTGGATCAATCGATCTTTTGCAAATAACACTTTACCTTTTCAGGAGCCAGAAGATTTTGCTTTTATGAATTATGCTTTGCCATTAAGAGGTTGGAGTGTGAATGAAAGAAATGGTTCAAAATTCTTTTTAATGAATGCAGAACTTAGATTCCCATTATTTAGAGCATTATTGGCTGGCCCAATTCCTGTTATGATTCAAGCATTTCAAGGGGCATTATTTATGGATATTGGAACAGCATTTACCAATGATTTCTCTACAAAACTTGCTATGCCAGGTGATACCTTTAAATATTTCTATCCTCAATCTGGTGATATTTTAATGAGCACAGGAATTGGTATCAGGTCATTTCTAATTGGGCTCCCAATACGAGTAGATATAGCATGGAGAAATCAATATATCGGTTGGTCCGAACCGCAATGGATGTTTTCTATCGGTGGTGATTTCTAAAAATTTTTTTCTAATAGAATGGAATCCTGAATAGCAGATTTCTCTATATCATTCGCAATTGCAGGTTGTTTTTTTGCATTCATAAATGTATACCTAGGATGAAATTGAATTATTTTCCCTTTATAGAAATAACACTGTAAAAAATAGGCTTGTCTTACCCCTTTTTTATAGGTTTGATCGAACAAAA
>Ga0209086_10000026_pt1 | contig 130114 bp, 146 predicted proteins | sample M_130207_XF_Meta_FD_187312 | JGI IMG/M metagenome (GOLD analysis project Ga0209086, IMG submission 187312) | Freshwater microbial communities from Lake Montjoie, Canada to study carbon cycling - M_130207_XF_MetaG (SPAdes) (version 2) | ecosystem: Environmental > Aquatic > Freshwater > Lake... | reverse complement strand
CACAGGAGCCTCTGGTCTTCAGGGAACCACTGGTCCTATTGGTGCGACTGGTGCATCAGGGTTGCAGGGAACCACTGGTCCCATTGGTGCCACAGGAGCATCAGGGTTCACTGGAGCCACAGGTCAGGGTGCGACAGGTGCATCAGGGTTGCAGGGAACCACTGGTCCTATTGGTGCGACTGGTGCTTCTGGATTCACTGGATCCACAGGTCAGGGTGCGACTGGTGCCTCTGGTTTGCAGGGAACCACTGGTCCTATTGGTGCCACAGGAGCATCAGGGTTCACTGGTGCCTCTGGTGCTACTGGTCCCTATGCATCTATTGCTATCTATGGAGCCACAGGTGGTGCATTTACAGCACAACTCAACTCTAATTATTGGTTAATCAACAATAACAGTACAGTCACGTTACCAGCAACACCTGCTGATAACAACTTTGTAACTCTGGTATCAGGGTCTACTGGTATTTCTGGTTGTGTGGTTAATCCTTATGCTAGTCAGACTATTATGCAATCTGGCAGTCTTGCTCTGGATACTAGTATATTTAATATTACTCTTGTATATAGAGCATCAACTACTGATTGGCTGTTAGCAAACAGTGTTGTTGGTGCTGCTGGTTCTACTGGATTGATTGGATTTATTGGGGCCACAGGAGCCTCTGGTCTTCGAGGCACAACTGGATTCAATGGAGCCACTGGTGCCTCTGGATTCACCGGAGCCACAGGTCAGGGTGCAACTGGTGCCTCTGGTTTGCAGGGAACCACAGGTCCTATTGGTGCGACAGGTGCATCAGGGTTGCAGGGAACCACTGGTCCCATCGGAGCCACAGGGGCATCTGGTCTTCAAGGCACAACTGGTCCCATTGGTGCGACAGGTGCATCAGGATTGCAGGGAACCACAGGTCCTATTGGTGCCACAGGAGCCTCTGGTCTTCAGGGAACAACTGGTCCCATTGGTGCCACAGGAGCATCTGGTCTTCGAGGAACAACTGGTCCTAATGGAGCCACAGGAGCCTCTGGTCTTCAGGGAACCACTGGTCCTATTGGTGCGACTGGTGCATCAGGGTTGCAGGGAACCACTGGTCCTATTGGTGCCACAGGAGCATCAGGGTTCACTGGATCCACAGGTCCCATTGGTGCGACTGGTGCATCAGGGTTGCAGGGAACCACTGGTCCTATTGGTGCCACAGGAGCATCAGGGTTCACTGGATCCACAGGTCCCATTGGTGCGACTGGTGCATCAGGGTTGCAGGGAACCACTGGTCCTATTGGTGCGACTGGTGCTTCTGGATTCACTGGATCCACAGGTCAGGGTGCGACTGGTGCCTCTGGTTTGCAGGGAACAACTGGTCCCATTGGTGCCACAGGAGCATCTGGTCTTCGAGGAACAACTGGTCCTAATGGAGCCACTGGTGCCACAGGATTCACCGGAGCCACAGGACCGACTGCATATACATCAGTATCAAGACAACAATTTACTGCCACAGCCAGTCAGACTGTATTTACTCTTACTACATTCTCATATACCACAGGAACAAATACTCTTTCTGTTTATATCAATGGTGTACGTCAATACTCTGCTGCCTATACCGAGACTAACTCCACCACAGTAACATTTACTTCTGGATTGACTGTTGGGGATTTGGTGTTATTCGAAGTCGAATACACTTCAGGATACATAGGATTTGTTGGCTCCACAGGACCAATAGGTGCGACTGGTCAGGGTGCGACTGGTACCTCTGGTCTAACTGGAACCACAGGCCCTATTGGTTCCACAGGAGCCTCTGGTCTTCAGGGAACCACTGGTCCTATTGGTGCGACTGGTGCATCAGGGTTGCAGGGAACCACTGGTCCTATTGGTGCGACTGGTGCTTCTGGGTTTACTGGAGCAACTGGTCCCATTGGTGCAACTGGTGCATCAGGGTTGCAGGGAACGACTGGTCCTATTGGAGCGACTGGTGCCTCTGGATTCACCGGAGCCACCGGACCTAGTGCTGTTGGAACCTATAACTATCAGACATCCAACTTTACTGCAACAGCAAATTCAAATTATTGGATTGGAGCCACGAATATTACTGCCACTATGCCATTGGCTCCTACATCAAATAGTTATGTAGTATTTGCCAATGGTTCTACTGGACCCCTATCAGGATTTGTTGTGAATGGTAATGCGAACAGAATTATGGGTTCAACAACATTTATGACAGTCGATACTCCTTACTGGGTCATTAAATTAGTATTCAATACTGGAGCCACAGGTAATTGGAGTCTGGGAGGATAAATATTCTTATGGCTAAGACTCTAGTAACAGATACCGATATATCTCTATCATCTCTACATCAACAATTACTCATCAAACCTGCTGCCAGCAATGATAGTACCACAGTTGTGCAGATTCAGAATTCGGCAGGTACAGTTGTATTGAATGTGGATACTACTAATAATAGAGTTGGCATCGGGACGACAACGCCCTCAACGCCGCTGCACGTCCAAACCACAACAGGTTATGGCTTACGATTGACTGGCGCAGGTGTTCTGGGGGGCAGCGACGCCACTAATGGGGCTGGGATCAATCTGAGCTATAACGCTTCTGGTAATAGACAGTTTTGGATTGGAGATACAGCCACCAATTTTGGGGTCAGACTTATCAATTCAGGGCTTGATGGTTTTGATTTAGGGTCCGGTACTTCAAGAGCTATGACATTGCAAGTGAATGGCAATCCTGTGAGTATTGGGACAGGTTCAACAGGATATTCATTAAATATTTACGGCAACAGCACGCTAAATGGTAGTGGAGTTTTCAATGCGGCAAGTAGTGCAGGGGTAAGTTACCTGATGGTAAATAATAGTGGCAATGTCGGCATCGGGACGACATCGCCGTTGGCTCCGTTACACACAAGTCTCGTAAGCTCGGCTACCATCAACGAAATCGGTGCAATCTTTGAAAGGACAGGCGGACCTGCTAGTGGTATCGCTCGTGGTATTGGCATCGTATTCAAAGATCAGCTTAATGCAACCTTAGTTGCGGGTGTTTCTGGGATCAGGATAGGTCCAGGTAATGATTGGGGCGGCGGATTGGGATTTTTTACCAATGCAGCAAGTTCCGCTAGTTCAGCCACGTTTGCCAATCTGACCGAACGAATGCGAATAGACGCTGCTGGTAACGTGGGCATCGGAACGATAACGCCAGGCAATAAGTTAAGCATTCTAGACACATCAAGCACAACAAATGGACAACTTCGTCTTGGTTATAGCGATACTTACTATTGGGACATAGGTAGAGAAAATACTGTAAACGGTAGATTTTCCTTTATAAACAAACAAAATAATACACCGAGTGAATTAGTCTCTATTCTAACGAGCGGCAACGTCGGCATCGGGACGGCAAGTCCTGCTTATGCTTTGGATGTTACAGGTACCATTCGATCTTCTGCCGGAATATTAAATACAACTAATACTTTTGAAAAAGTTTTTTCTTCAGTAGTTAATTTCCCCAATGCTGTAGCCAACCAAGCTGTAGACATAAGACTTGGTAATTTAGCTATAGGTGGTTATATCGAAGTAGAACTCAATTCCACCTACAGCAACCAACCTTCATATGGAAAATTAACAAAATTATTTGCTATTGGTACAAACCCAAACAACGCCATTTATACGAATGAATCCAGAGTTTCTGATGCCTTAGGAACTCTTCCAGACAATGTTGCTATAGGGGATATTAGTTGGGATGCTACAAATTCAGTATACCGAATACCAATATCGCATATAGTAAGTACTGGAAATCAATACACCATAAAAGTAAGAATGTTTTCTGACTCCGGTTTAGCAAAACCAGTGTTTGACGCAATGACAGTGTCTTCAATTTATACGCTTACAGCATTGTCAAGAAATTATGTAAACTATAACGGCAACGTGGGCATCGGGACGACAAGTCCTGGGGCGTTGTTGCATGTAAGTAAAGACCAAAACACTCAAACTGACATTCGGTTTGATAATCCCAATGCGGGGACTGCTGCCTCTGCATTATTTGATATGAGAAATGGAGCATTGGGAATTAATGATAGGGTACTATTTGGCGTAACGGGCACGGGATACACAGCCGTCACTGGATGGGGAGATGCAGGCGTGCTTACTACGCAGGCAAATATTTCAGGGGGGCTTATTCTCAATGCCAATGCTGGCGAAATTAAGTTTGAAACTGGTGCCAATGGTTCGGCCAATCAGAGAATGGTGATTACTAATAGCGGCAACGTGGGCATCGGGACGACGTCACCTGCGTATTTGCTTGATGTATATGCCACATCTTCTGTTATTGCAGCACGTTCGACTGGCTCAACTGGTTCATATGCAACCCTCACTACTGAAGGTCTATCAGGCAATAGTGGTAACAGGTTGTTGTTCCGCCGTGGCCAGGCCACTGGCACTATCCAAGATCGCTGGCAGTTCCTGGCTCTTGGTTCTGAAAACGCAACAGACAATGGTGCCGGAACAGATTTGTCTATTCAAAGCCAGGTCAACAATGGTGGTTGGGCGGATCGGTTATTCATAAATAGAAATAGCGGCTGCGTCGGAATTGGGACCACCAGTCCATCTGCTAGTTTACAGATTGGTGCCGCAAATTCATATGGCAGAACATCCCCAGCTATTGCTGTTCCTGTGGCAAGTGCGTCACTCAAAGAACTGCTTGAATTTGGATCGGACGTGCGTGGCGGGGGATTGACTGGATATCAAGATGGTAGTGGATTGGTACGTGTATCTCTTGGTACACGAACTTCCACTAATATTATTTCAGAACAGTTTTCTGTACTGAATAGTGGCAACGTCGGCATCGGGACGACGGCACCAAATGTGAAGCTGGATGTTCTGAGTGGTACTGTGAATACAGCGGCAGATAGTCTCACTGCTTCCACCATGACCGTGACAGGTCCCAATGTCGTATTTGGAGCTGGCGCTAACAATGCTGGCGTGCTCAACGTGGAGACGAATACTGCATTGGGAATCGATGTTGGCGGCTCCATAGGATTCGGCGGACGGTATCACCTGGACTGGCAAGCCCAGTGGGCACTGATAAAAGGAGCCAAAGAAAACGCCACGGATGGCGATTATGCTAGTTACCTCGCTTTCGGCACCAGAATTATGGGGGGACAAGTAACAGAGCGGGTGAGAATTAACAGTACAGGAAATGTTGGCATCGGGATATCATCTCCCACGGCAAAACTTCATGTGGCTGGTGGTAAGATTCTTTTAGACAACACTCAGGGCATCCAAATCAAAGATGCTGCTGGAACAGCAAGAACCGTACTTCAAGTTGATGGTGGAGACAATTTGTATTTAGACTCCACTGCCGCTGGTGGTGATCTGTTTTTCAGGGCATCTGGCAATGATAAGCTGACCATTAAAGCCACATCCGGCAACGTGGGCATCGGGACGACAACACCTACCTCAAAACTTGCAGTTAATGGAAATGTGGCTATTGGTTTACCAAGTTCAATTACAGGAAACTATGGGCAATTAGAAGTTAGAAGAGCTAGTTCTGACAATCGGGTAACTGCTGGATTCACAACCGATACGAATTATCAAACTATGGGTTGGTTGCCTGGTACTGATTTTCGTGTGGGATTTGAATACTCAGGGCAGTATCATCAGTTCAAAGTCCACACTGGTGCTGGTGCAGTAACCGATGCCCTGTATATTCAAACAACAACCGGAAACGTTGGCATCGGGACGACAACGCCAGGCAATAAACTCGCAATCGTTGGGAGTGGTGCTGTGATTCGTATCACTGGTACCAATGACACCAGTGCTGTATACACCCAATTCAACTCTTCTGCTAATACCGGGCTGGGATATGTTGGAGTCGAGGGAAGCACGGCTGGTGCCACCCTGACTAATACGTTAGCGTATGCCACTTTTATATCAGCAGGTTCCAGTGGTTCCGCTTTGCAATTAGGAACTCCAGGCGGAATTAGAGCTACCATTCTAGCCAACGGTAACGTTGGCATCGGGACCACCAGTCCCAGCAAATTACTCCATGTGGCTGGGGATGCGCTGATTAACGGTATTACAGTTGGATTAGGCACTTCAAGCATTGCTGGTAATACTGCCGTTGGACAACAGACACTACTCACCATTACAAGTGGTTATGGTAATACTGCTATAGGATATGTGTCCGGGTCTGCAATTACTACTGGTGCCAATAACACAACCTTAGGCTACAATAGTGGTGCTTCAATCTCAACTGGTGGCAATAATATTGCTATAGGACAAAATGCTGGAACAAATCAGGCTACAGGAACTTATAATGTTTACATAGGTGCTGGTAGTTATGCTTCGGCAGCAGGTGTAAGTAACGAAATAGTAATAGGAGCGGTTGGGGGAAAAGGTGCTAATACCGCATACATCGCAGGATCTACTGTTTATCATGAAGGAAGCATTGCACTTAAATCCCCAACCACAGTCAACGCTGCTACTTACACTATGGCGAGTACTGATTCTTCGTTAATCATTACCACTACCAGTTGTACAATAACTCTTTTGTCGGCTGCAACATATGCCGGGAGAATATTGTATGTAAAAAATATAACTGCAAATTCACTCACAAGCAATGCAAGTAATGTGGTACCTTTGGGGTCAGCAACGGCAGGAACAGCAATACTCCTTGGGGGGTCGTCGGGAGGGAAGTTTGCGATGTTACAAAGTGATGGAACTAATTGGATTACGATGATGTCTAACTAATAGAGGAAAACTAAAATGATTAAATATACATGGCAATGCAACGACATGAAGGTAATACCCACACAGGGCGACTTAACAGAAGTTGTTGCTGTGGTTAGCTGGCATCTTAATGGTACTGATGGAACCTATCAGGACAACCAGTATGGACAGGTAACAGTTGCTCCTCCTAACCCTGATAATTTCTCTGCCTTTTCGGATCTTACTCTGGACACAGTAATTCAATGGGTAAAAACCGAACTTGGCGAAGATACAGTTAAGTCATTGCAGGACAAGATTGCTGCAAGTATTGACAACAGAGCTAATCCTCCGTATGTGGTGAGGACTTCTCCGTGGTACGTCGCACCGCATCCTGCGGAGCCTATCATTCCTATCATCCAGGATGATACACCAACACCATAAATATGAAACCCGACAGTATTAGCGAGTTCTTTGATCTTGAACCTATGTCCAAGGCAGAAGTAGTTCCTGTGGCAGTGCCTTCCAGTGATGAGCAGGATCATGACAATGTGAGAAAGATCTACTATGAACTCATCGCCCAATCCAAGGATGCCCTAGACAATCTGATTGCATTTGCCAAGAGTGCAGAATCTCCACGAGCCTTTGAAGTAGTGTCTGGTCTTATCAAGACCACGGCTGATGTTGCCAAGAACCTATCGGATCTTACTGCTGGCAATAAGAAACCAGACACCCAGAACAATACTCAGAATAATATTTTCGTAGGAAGTACGGCAGAATTGCAGAAGTTGTTGAAAGACACTAATAAAAATCATGGTAACGACTCACAAGAATAAAGAATATTATTTGAATCCGTTAATTAAACGGATCAATCTCTCAGAGGATTATACCGAAGACCAAGTAAAGGAATATGTTCGTTGTGCCCAGGATCCCGAATACTTTATCGAGAAGTATGTCAAGATTAATTCATTGGATCATGGATTTATTCCATTCAAACTTCGAGGATATCAGAAGGGATTAATTAAGAGTTTCCACGAGCATAGGAAAGTTGTGCTGCTTTCTCCCAGACAAAGTGGAAAGACCATCACTACTGCCGCATTCATTCTATGGTATGCCTTCTTTAATCCGGACAAGACCGTAGCTATTCTTGCAAATAAGGCCGCAATCGCAAGAGAAATTCTTAATAGAATTGTGGCTGCATATGAAACCATTCCATTCTTTCTACAGCCGGGAGCCAAGGTCCTCAATAAGGGTTCACTGGAACTAGGTAATAACTCACGTATTATTGCGTCATCTACTTCGGCTGATTCGATTCGTGGGTATTCAGTCAATCTACTATTTCTTGATGAGTTCGCATTCGTAGATAATTCTGTAGAATTCTTCAAATCGACCTTTCCCACAATCTCCTCGGGTGAGGAAACTAAAATCATTATTGCATCCACTCCCAATGGATTGAATCTATTCTATCGATTATTTTCTGAAGCCAAAGCCAAACAGAACGACTTCTTTCCCTTTGAAATTTCATGGAATCAGGTTCCCGGACGAGACGCTGCTTGGGCCAAGGCTCAGACAGAAATTCTTGGAGATCTCGGATTCAGACAGGAATATGGAAACGAGTTTCTGGGATCGGCCAACACTCTTATTATGGGAAGTAAGTTGAGAGAATTATATGCTACAGTTCCGATATCAAGTGATTTCAATACAGTTATCAATCATAAGCCCGAAGAGGGTCACTCCTATGCCTGTATGGTAGATGTGGCTGGGGGTAATTTGGGAGATTATTCTACTATTACTATTATTGATACGACCGAAATTCCCTATAGGGTCGCCTATACATGGAAGTGTAATAAGACTCGACCCTACTTTTTGGCTCAGACGGTCATGCCTGTGTGTGAAAAATATAACAATGCATTTCTTGTAATCGAAAGAAATTCTATCGGACGAGCAGTAGCCGAAGAATGTCATTTTGAATATGGTTATGAGTATTTGGCAAAAACATTTGTGCTAAATAAAAGGCAGGTACTGAGTTCAGAGTTCGTTAAGAATTCCGATTCTGGTGTAGAGATGACCAAATCTGTAAAACGACTTGGTTGTGCGGTACTAAAAGATCTAATAGAAGAAGATAAGTTAATAGATTTAACTCATGATCAGATTCATGAATTGTCAAATTTTATTTCCAAGGCCGATTCATACTCGGCAGATACTGGAATCCATGATGATCTGGTTATGAATCTTGTTATGTTTGCTTGGATGTCCACTCAATCATATTTCAAGGAAATGAAAAATGCTAATTCGGGTATGATTAATGTGGATGATGGAGATACCCAAACAGAGTATGGTCAAATTTTTAGGGATGAGAGTCCCATGACTCAGGAACAAGTTGAAGACATGAGATGGCTGCTGGGTTAGAAGATTCGATTTTTATAAATACTTAAAGTAAACAAGGTACATACCACAGTATATCAAGGAGAAACAATATGGCAATTCTAACAAGCCCAGGCGTAAATGTCAGTGAGTTCAATCTCACTACAGCCGTCCCTGGAGTATCGACATCAGTAGGTGGGTTTGCTGGTCACTTCGCATGGGGTCCGGCTGATCAATTAACAACAGTAATTTCAGAAGTAGATCTGGTCAATCAGTTTGGTAAACCGAGCACTTCTAATGCAGGGGATTTCTTCACTGCTGCTAACTTCCTTTCCTATGCCAACAATCTTACCAACGTTCGTGTAGTAAGTCAGTTGAAGTTCACTGGAACCATCGGTGCGACTGGTGCTACTGCAACCAATTTTGGACTTACTGGTGCGACTGGTATTGCAGTCGGTATGCCCGTATATGGTCCTGCAATGCCAAACAATGCAAGAATCACTGCAATTGCTGGTTCCACCGGATTTACTCTATCCGCTGGTGCGACTGGTGCTATTGGTTCTACAGGAATTACCTTCGTTCAGACTGGTGCTAACTCAATCGTCAACTCTGGCGTTACCACCGCACTCGTTAAGAATCAGACAGCGTATCTTGCGAACTCTCCTTACTCTGGTGCTGGTCCCTGGATCGCCAAGTACCCTGGTATTCTAGGTGATGGCCTGAGTGTATATACTGTTGATGCTGGCAACTATGCTGGTGCTACTGGAGTAATTTCTGGGGGTTCCTCAACAATTAAATCTTATTTCGCAACTGCTCCTTCCACCTCTACCTTCGCAACATCCAAGGGTGCGACGGGTGCTCTTGATGAAGTTCATATTCTAGTTGTTGATGACAATGGTGCTATCTCAGGTACTGCTGGTATAGTTCTTGAAAAGTATCAGTTCCTTTCTAAGTTCTCTGATGCGATCAGTGATTCTGGAACAACCAATTACTATGCCAATGTGATCAATAACCAGTCCAAGTATATCTGGTGGAATGCTGCTCCAACTACTGCTGACACCACAAATACTGCTTGGGGAACTGCAACTAGCGGCTTTGTATCTACTGCAAAATTCCGTCAGATTGCTACCACTTGGGCGGCTGATACAGAAACTGCTGCGTCTCTTTCTGGTGGTCAGGATGATTATTCAACTTCAGTAATCAATAATAATAATGGTTATAATCTGTTCAACTCAGATACTGTGACTGTGGATCTATTGATGGCTGGTCGAGAACCTCAGGCTACTGTAAGTGCTCTAGTTGGTATTGCCAATTCTCGTAAGGATTGTGTAGTATTCTTCTCACCACTTCAGGCTGATGTCGTCAATAACTCTGGTGGGGATTCTGCGGTATCTACTGCTCTTGTCACCTATATGACAACCACAGTTAATCCGAATTCATCCTATGCCTTTATGGATTCTAACTGGAAGTATCAGTACGATAAGTATAATGATGTTTTCCGCTGGATTCCTCTTAATGGCGACATTGCTGGTCTTTGTGCTCGTACCGACCAAACAAATGATCCTTGGTATTCTCCTGCTGGTTACAATCGTGGTGTTATCAAGAACGTAATTAAGCTGGCTTGGAATCCGACTCAAGCAAATCGGGATAGTCTCTATTCTGTGGGTATCAATCCGGTTATTTCTCAGCCTGGTCTGGGTACTGTGCTATTCGGTGACAAGACTGCTCTGGCTCGTCCTTCGGCCTTTGATAGAATCAATGTTCGTCGTTTGTTCATTACTCTGGAAAAGTCTATCTCGGCTGCTGCCAAGTTCTCCCTCTTCGAACTCAATAATGCTTCTACTCGTGCCCAGTTTGTTGGTCTTGTAGAACCGTTCCTGAGAACAGTCAAGGGTCGGAATGGCATTACAGACTTCAAGGTTGTTTGTGACACCACAAATAACACTCCTCAAGTAATTGATGCGAATCAGTTCGTTGGCGATATCTACATCAAGCCAGCTCGTTCAATCAATTACATTCAGTTGAACTTCGTCGCCGTTGCTACTGGCGTTGACTTCAAGACAGTAGTCGGTCAATTCTAATACGAGGGGAGATTAATTTCTCCCCTTTCAAAATCTTAGAATAAATAAAAGAGGATAAAAAATATGCCATTTAATGTAAACAATTTTAAGTCTGCTCTAGAGAAGGTAAGTGAAGGAGCAAGAAATACCCTATTTGATGTTGTTATCAGTTGGGCTGATGGAACTATTCCTAATTTAGAATTTACTTGTAAAGCGGCTTCTCTACCTGCATCTACTATTGGTATGATTGAAGTCCCTTACTTTGGTAGAAAGATTAAGGTTGCGGGTGATCGCACCTTTGCTGATTGGACAACTACTATCATCAATCTTGAAGATTTCGGGGTTCGTGATCAATTAGAAACTTGGATGTCTGGAATTAATTCTCATGTTGGTAATGTGAGAACAGATACTATCTATAAAAGTGCTAGTGCTAGAGTGACCCAATATAGTAAAGAGGGTGCTGGAATTAAAACTTATTATATTGAAAATATCTGGCCAGCCGAAATTGCTGCAATTGATGTTGACTGGAATACCACCGATACTATTGAAGAGTTCCCCGTTACCTGGCATTATGACTGGTGGACTAACGATAACACTGACGATCAGTAACAAACAAAAAGGATAATACCATATAATGTTAGATTTTTTTGGATTCAAAATTGTTCGTACTGAAAAGGAACTCAAGGAAGAGGAGCGAAAGAGTATCAACTCAATCGTTCCTCCGCTTGACACCGAAGGTTCCGTAGTATCTTCTGGTGGGTATTTTGGCACTTCTTACTCTTTGGAATTCTCTACAACAAACGAGAACCTGCTGATTAACAAGTATCGAGAAATCGGACTTCAGGCCGAAGTTGAATCTGCTATAGACGAAATCGTAAACGAAGCTATCTCTACTGATGGCCAGGAATCTCCTGTCTCACTTGATCTTCAGAAGGTAAAGTATTCGGACGATATCAAAGATTCTATCAGAGAGGAATTTACCACCATCCTGTCTCTGCTAAATTTCGATAAGAACTCATACGAAATTTTCAGGAGATGGTATGTCGATGGTAGAATCTATTACTATATTGCCATTGATACCAATAGTCCCAAAGATGGTATTCAACAGTTATCCTATATGGATCCTCGTAGGGTCAAAAGGATCAAGGAAGTAAACAGAGAAAAGAATCCTCGTGGTGTGGAAGTTATCTCTGATATCACCGAGTTCTATGTATACAATGAGCACCAGAATCTAAAACTCCCGGTGGATTCGGTGGCTTCGGTAACATCAGGTCTTGTGGATGATAAGAATAATATTGTTGTGCTTTCTTATCTTCACAAGGCAATCAAGCCACTGAATCAACTAAGAATGCTCGAAGATGCTACTGTTATCTATCGTCTATCCCGAGCACCAGAACGCAGAATCTTCTACATTGACGTTGGTAATCTACCCAAGGTCAAGGCCGAACAATATGTAAACGATATTATGAACAAATATCGTAATAAGATTGTATATGATTCCGAGACTGGTGAAGTCAGAGACGACAAGAAGACCCAGACAATGACCGAAGACTTCTGGCTTCCTCGTCGTGAAGGTGGGCGTGGAACAGAAATCGGAACACTTCCTGGTGGTATGAATCTTGGTGAACTCACCGACGTTCAGTACTTCCAACGCAAACTATATCGATCTTTGCACGTCCCTGTGGCTCGTCTGGATGATGCTGCAACATTCAACACAGGAAGATCCACAGAAATTAACAGAGAAGAAATCAAGTTCTTCAAGTTTGTTCAAAGACTTAGAACCAGATTCTCTGCGCTTTTCTCTGACCTACTCAGGAAACAATTGATTCTCAAAGAGATCATCACTCCTGATGAATGGGAAACAGAACTCAAGCACCTTATCTTCTATGACTTCCGTGGTGAGTCTCACTTCATGGAATTCAATGAATCTGAAATCATTTCTCGGAGAATGGAAGTCGCAAAACAGGCAATTGACATGGGTGAAGGTTACTACTCCCAGAAGTATATTCGCCAGAACTTTTTGAAGCAGACCGATCAGGAAATGGAACAGATTGATGTTGATAATGGTCTGGTTAATCCTGAGGTGGAACGAGAAACAGAAACTGGTATTGAAGGTGGTGGTCCACCTCCAGAAGAAGAAACTCCAGTAGAAACTCCAGAACCAGAAACTCCTGAAGCAGAGCAATAAATATTATTGGAGCATATATGAAAAAATCCACTGAGAATAAATACATTGAAGATATCTTAACAGCAACAAAGAAGAATCAACCATCAAAACTGGAAAGTCCTGTCAGTAAGATTCTTTATGCTAAGGCAACTGAGATTCTGAATAATATGAAACAAGAAATCATCAGGAAATACTAAGGATACCATATGGCATTTAACGGAACAGCGCAAATTCTACGACAGGATCAACACAGAGCAACCATATTGGTAACAGGTTCGAATGTTGCTGAATCTGCTTCTGTTATTGTCGATCCTTCATTCCTAACTGGTTGGGTTGGTAATCAAATTGGTGCAACAGGATCCTGGTCTCCGGCAGGGGCCACAGGTATTATTGGTGGATCCACCGGACTTATTGCAGCCGAACTTGCAATCGAATCTATCAATTGGTCAACGTCTCAGCCACTCACTCTTAGTTGGGTAGGCACATCTCCTGTTAATATCTGCAATTTAAGTGGTAGTGGTCAGATGAGAATCAAACGAGATTACTCTGCATATGCTTGGAACAATGTTGGGGTTGCTGGTAAGACTGGTCAGATTTCTCTTACTGCGGCGACTGGATATTACACAGTGCTTATGACTGTATTGAAGCAGCCTCTGACTGGTACCTATAACTCTGGTGCGACTGGTTTCTATTCTATGACTGGTTCGACTGGTCCTGCTTTGTCTGGTGCGACCGGATACTCTCAACAGTACTCAAATCTATAAGGAGTTGTCAAAGTCTAAATGAAACTCTTAACAGAAGTCCACGATTCAGTAAAGGTAATCACAGAAGGAAAAGATGGAACCAGAAAATACTTTCTGGAAGGTATCTTCATTCAGGGTGATATGGTGAATCGTAATGGCAGAGAGTATCCTATCGATACTCTCTCCGAAGAAATAGATCGATATAGCAAAGAACATATTGATACCAATCGGGCCTATGGTGAACTGGGTCATCCTGATACTCCTACCATTCAGTTAGAGCGAGTGTCTCATATGATTCGATCCCTGACTCGTGATGGCAATAACTTCATTGGCAGAGCAGAAATTCTAGGAACACCCAATGGTAATATCGTCAAGGCACTCATTGATGCTGGAGCGACTCTGGGAGTTTCTTCTCGTGGTGTAGGAACTCTGAAACAGCAAGGTGCCAAGAATATTGTGCAGCCTGACTTCAGACTAATGACTGCCGCTGACATTGTTGCCGATCCTTCGGCTCCTGAGGCATTCGTAACTGCTGTTATGGAAGAGAAGGAATGGATCTGGAACAATGGCAAACTGCAAGAAAAGAAAGCTTCACAAATAAAGAAACGACTCAATAAAGTTTCACAGAACGACTTGATGGAAGAGAAGATTCGAATCTTTCAAGAATGGCTGTCAGAACTTTAATTTATATAAATAATAATACAAGAAAACAGGAGACATCAACTCATGGCAAAAAATAAATTATCTTTCGACGCTATCTTTGAAGGTAACGACATCAAGGAAGATGCGAAGAAACGGATCTCGGCGATGCTCGAAGATGTTGTTGCAACTCGTATGGAAGCACACGACGATGAAGACGACGAAGACGACGGCGAGAAGAAGATGGAAGCCGAAGCAATGGATCCTACAGTAGACGACGAAAAGGATCCTAAAGACAAAGAAATGGATCCTGAAGCCGAAGATGAAGAAATGGATCCTGAAGCCGAAGACGACGGCGAGAAGAAGATGGAAGCCGAAGCAATGGATCCTGAAGCCGAAGATGAAATGTATGAGGAAGATGATAGTGATCCTGCCTCATTAGCTCTGGCAGACTTCCCTGAACTTGCCAAGGACAATGAATTTAAGCAAGCCTTCCGTGCATTGATGGGACCGACTTTCACAAAGTTGAAACCTGCATTCACAGCCACTTTCAATGATCTAAATAATAATCAAATGGCCAAACCGTTTGTGGATGCATTTGCAACTATTCTAAAGTTCTTGGCTAAAGATCCCACTGCTGTGGCCAGACTCAAGTCTTTCGTTAAAGTTGCTCCTTCTGAAATGCCGATGGTTGCTCCTGAAGAAGCTTACAGCGAAGCCTTCACAAACAAGCTCGATAAGTACCTGACATATGTTGCCGAAGAGTGGGCAGAAAACAATAAGATTGCTCTGGAAAATGGCATCAAGGTACAGATTGCTGAGTCATTCCTATCCAATATGAAGGGTATGTATGAGCAGTACAATTTCACAAATATTCCTACTCGTGACATGGTTGTTGAACTAGGAACCAAAGTAACTGAAGCCGAACAAAAGCTGAATGAACAGATTGAAAAGAATGCTCAGTTGCGTATTAAGTACAACAAACAACGCAAGGAAATGTTAGTCCTTGAATCATCCAAGGGACTGACAGCAACACAAGTAGAAAAGTTCAAGAAACTAACTGAAGATGTGGCCTTTGAAGATGAGAAGAGTTTCAAGAATAAAGTTGCGGTAATCAAGGAAAATGCATTCACCAAGACTGTGATAAAGAGTGACACCAAGTTGGAGACTGAAACTGGTCCTCAAGGAGAATTACTCCACGAAAATACTCGCATGTCTAAGTATGTAGATACCATCTCTCGCAGCCTCAAGTTTTAATTTTTATAAATAATAGTATAGTTCTAACATCTTTCAAGGAGAAATAAATGTCAACAAATCTACTAAATAAATGGAAGGGAGTTCTGGATCATGCAGATCTCGCCCCCATCACCGATAAGTATCGCAAGCAGGTAACAGCGATCCTTCTCGAAAATCAGGAACGTGAAGCGATCAAACAGGGCCAGATCATCCAGGAAGCCTATCCTACTGGTGATGCCTCTGCTCTGCAAGGTACTGCTGCCACTGGTGGTGGTTTCGATCCTATTCTCATCGCCTTGGTTCGTCGTTCAATGCCTACGCTAATGGCGTATGAAGTTTGTGGCGTTCAACCGATGCAAATGCCGACTGGTTTGATCTTCGCCATGAAGTCACGCTACGCAACCTCTGGTGGTGCGACCAATGGCCAGGTGGGTCCGAATTCCACAGAAGCCCTTTACATTCCTCCCACAGGCGTTGTAGACTCTGCGTTCTCTGGTGCTACCTCTCCTGCTGCTGCTGGTACAGATCCGTTTGCCTCTGGTTATGCCTTTGGTAATGGTATGACCACAATCAACGGTGAAGGTCTGACTCCGAACGAAATGGGTTTCACACTCGATAAGGTAACTGTCACAGCCCAGACTCGTGCGCTGAAGTCAGAATACACAATCGAAATGGCGCAGGATTTGAAGGCAGTTCACGGTCTCGATGCTGAGTCTGAACTCTCCAACATCCTCTCCAATGAAATCATGTTCGAAATCAATCGTGAAGTTATGGGAAACATCTATAACGTTGCGAAGGTTGGTGCCCAGAAGAATACCACCACACCTGGTGTATTCGATCTTGATACCGATTCTGATGGCCGTTGGTCAGTAGAACGTTTCAAGGGTCTTCTGTTCCAGGCCGAACGTGATGCTAACTTCATTGCCAAGGACACTCGTCGTGGTGCTGGTAACTTCCTTGTTGTTTCTTCAGACGTTGCTTCTGCTCTGGCTATGTCAGGTAAGCTTGATTATGCTCCTGCTCTCAAGACAGATCTCAATGTTGACGAATCCACCGACACATTTGCTGGTACACTAAACGGCAAGTACAAGGTATTCATTGATCCCTACTTCTACTCTTCAACCAATGATCTTATGGTTGTCGGTTACAAGGGTAAGTCTCCGTATGATGCTGGTATGTTCTTCTGTCCGTATGTACCGTTGCAGCAGGTACGTGCAGTCGATCCGAACACCTTCCAGCCCAAGATTGGCTTCAAGACTCGTTACGGTCTTGTTGGTAATCCCTTCTTCGGTACCACACCTGGTGCTCTTACTGCCAATGCTAATGGTTACTTCCGGAAGATCAAAGTCCTCAACCTCATGTAATCACTGCATCCTTACCAGGGTGCATATAAAAGAGAAAGGGAGCCTTCATTGGCTCCCTTTTTTTATTTAAGTCACAACTCCGTCTTTTTCCAACGCCTTCTCAAGCTTGTTCACAATCCTCATAACATTCACATGATTGACAGGCACATCCTTCTGGGACAACAAGGCCACTCCATATAACATCATCTTGGCTTCTTCGAGTAGTGATCTGGTTTTTGGGTTCATTATATATTATCCTATAGTACCACAAACTTCATTTTCTCTACTGGAACCTTGAAGAACATTTCTTCTCTCATATACTTGTTGGGAGAATTCTCGATCCGAGATCTCATCACAAGATTAGACGAACAGTACATCAATGCCGTGCCCGGCTGGTTCACCGAGAAGAACAGCGAAGGAAGATCGTTGTTGAACAGCTTACCTTTCCTCAGTGGAACATTCAGTTCATCAAAAGGAAAGTTCAGAGCATTCCAGTTGGTCCGAACCTCAACCTCGGCATATCCTACGATTGTATCATTCTTATATAGGACCAGATCAATACCATACTGGTCCGGATTGTCTCTGGCTTCCAGCTTCATTGTCTTGGCCAAGAACTTCTTCACGATCTCCCGACCAAATACATCGAACTCATCGTGGAGTTCAGGTGAGAATTTCTTATTCATACCTATAGTATAGGGCGTCGATCTTCGATTGTCAAGAGAAACTATTTTCAGATTCCTCTTGACATCCTCCGAGGGATGCGGTATACTTTGAATATGAACGATGACTTTGATGATGTCTCTGCTGAAGAGTTCTACGAACCGGATGACTTCGAACAGTACAATCAAAATGAAGCGGATGACTATCGTCACGACTATGATGATTGCATACGTTTAAGTTTCATAAATTGGTAGTTGACTCCGTAGTATAATAAAAGAGGAGTAAAAAGGAAAAGGAAAATAAATTATGAAAAATCTCAATAACGTTGTTGAAGGTCTTGATTCTTTCCAGGGTAAGAGTGTGATGTTGTTCTGCTCGAATTACATCTATGCTGGTACGGTCTCCGAGGTCACTAAATCTCATGTCAAGCTGGCCGATGCTCAGATTGTATATGAGACTGGTGCATTCACCGAAGCTGGGTATAAGGATGCTCAGACTCTGCCTACTGGTACCTGGTTTGTCACGACTCAGTCCATCGAAAGCTTCGGTCCGGGTAAGTAGGAACTGATTGGTCGTTCACAGGTAAGTTCAGACACCCTCTAGATGATGTACAAAAGTCTAGTTAACGAATCGTGAATTGGGGATCTGACACCAATATCGATATGACAAAGAAATCAAGATACAAACGAATTATGTGGTCTGGGTCTTGGTCTGGGTCTGGGTCTAGGTCTAGGTCTTGGTCTAGGTATAGGTCTGGGTCTAGGTCTGGGTCTTGGTCTGGGTCTTGGTCTTGGTCTAGGTCTAGGTCTAGGTCTGGGTCTGGGTCTTGGTCTAGGTCTGGGTATGGGTCTGGTAAATAATATATGACAAAGAAATCAAGATACAAACGAATTGTGGGGTCTTGGTCTGGGTCTGGGTCTTGGTCTGGGTCTTGGTCTGGGTCTTGGTCTGGGTCTGGGTCTAGGTCTGGGTCTGGGTCTTGGTCTGGGTCTGGGTCTGGGTCTTAATATATGACAAAGAAATCAAGATACAAACGAATTGTGGGGTCTAGGTCTGCTAGGCTATCTGGGTCTAGGTCTAGGTCTAAGTCTGGGTCTGGGTCTGATAATTGGTCTTGGTCTAGGTCTTGGTCTTATGATGGGTTTGGCCAAGCATCTGGGGCTGGGTCTTGGTCTTATGCAAAGTGAACAGAAGATCCTGAGAATACTTCAGGATCTTTCCGAGATTGCTGCTCTCACTCCAAAGGTCGCCAATTACAAACTGGCAGCTGCATTGGAATATAAGAATAGGATTGTGGCATACGGAACTTCATCCTATAAGTCTTCACCATTTCAGAAGAAGTATGCTGACACTGAACACAGAATATTTCTTCACGCCGAGATAGCAACCATCAAGAATGCTCTGAGACAGCTGGATCTCTGGCAACTAAAGAAGTCGTCACTTTATATTTGCAGGGTGAAGAATAAAGGTGTATGGGGAATCTCAAAACCTTGTGATGGTTGTCAACGAGCCATTGCGGAATTTGAAATCAAGAATGTATACTACACAGTAGATAATGGATACGAGACACTATGACAAAGAAATATTTCGATGATACTGATCTGATTGACAGAGTGAAGTCTTCCTCATTCCTTGGGAGGTTCATCGATGATTCATTTGCTCAGAATTTCTATGCTGCCTTCTGCAATATGGAATATACAGTAGATGATATTGATGTCGTCGCTTCATATTCCTGGAGATCTTCTGGTGGAATTGTTGCCGAGATTCGAAGTCTGGTCGGCATACTGAACGAGGACTACATGGATTGGTATTGTTCTGGCATGTGTGTTAGTGGAGGCTTTGTCGCAGAAGGAACGTTGACTAAAGAGATCGAGAGTTGTCTCAGACAGATTGGATTGAATATCGTTGACTAATATAAATAAGTTTGGTCTGTTAGCTCAGTTGGATAGAGCATGGAGCTTCTACCTCTAGGGTCGGGAGTTCGAATCTCTCACAGATCACCAAGCCTTGTTAGCTCAGTTGGTAGAGCGCCAGTTTTGTAAACTGGATGTCGCTGGTTCAATCCCGGCACGAGGCTCCACAATATTCCCAGATAGCTCAATGGTAGAGCATTCGGCTGTTAACCGGATGGTTCCAGGTTCGAGTCCTGGTCTGGGAGCCAAGTTACTGCCGTGGTGTAATTGGTAACACATCTGACTTTGACTCAGATATTTCAAGTTCGAGTCTTGACGGCAGTGCCATTTTAAGATATAATAATACTATGAACATCTTCATCCTTGATAAAGATCCTACGTTATGTGCCGAATACATGATCGACAAGCATGTTGTCAAGATGCCTCTGGAACATGCTCAGATGCTATCCACTGCCTGTCGATTGTCTGGCCATGATATCGGATATAAGGCAGCATATCAAAATCATCCTTGCACCAAGTGGGCCAGAGAATCTGTTGCCAACTTTATATATCTTCGAGATCTGACCCTATCAATAGGAGAAGAGTATACTCGACGATATGGTAAGGACCATAAGTCTGTGGAGTTGGTTAAACAATTGCCTGTACCAGATCTCCCGAATCTTGGTATTACTCCATTTGCTCAGGCGATGCCTGATATTTATAAGTGCAAGGGTGATGCTGTGAAAGCATATCGAGAGTATTATAAGGGAGAAAAACGAGGCTTTGCTTCTTGGAAGCACGGTAGAATCCCAGAATGGTTTGGTGCCGAATGACAGATTATTATGGAAAAGATATATCTTTGGATGAGATCCTACTTCATGTAAGACCTGGATGGCATCCATTGATTACTACTCTGGTAGAGGATCTGGAGAAACTTGGTTGGGATGGTCAGGTGTGTCAGGTCAAAGAGAAATTTGGTGGTCTGAGATTTTATATCGGAGCGGAGTCTGATGAAATCCAGTTAAGGATTACGGAAGCCGAGAAGCAATCCTATAAGATCTGTGAGATATGTGGTAAGCCAGGTACCCTGGTGAAGCTGGGTTGGTTGATGACCAGATGTCCTGAACATAGTAAGACATGAGGAGACAGAGAAATCTGTCTCCTTTTTTGCATTTGTATAAATAGTTTTGAGGCAACTATGACAGATACTATTAAGATTACATATCCAGGAAAACAAGTTACCCTACCAGAACAAACCAAAATTAAAAAGTATGTACTTGAATGTTTAGGATTGGATCGGGATCGAGATCACAGGATATCTATACAGATTGTAGTTACTAAAAATAAATAATCCCAATGCTCTCATTCAAAAAATTTCTCCTGATGGAAGGAGGTGCAGGTGGTCACGAACCCCATCCGTATGACATAGCATCGACCGGACCAGAACTCATTCAATTGTTCCGAGAAGCTATTCCATACCTTTCCCAAAAGAAAGCCACGGTGAAGATCGATGGCACCAACCTATCTGTCCGATTGGTAGACGGAGAATTTGTTCTTGATCGAGGAGCAATCAAAGATCCGAGAGATCTCAATGGAATCAAGGCTGCTGACCTCGAAGCCTCGAATCTCAATGATGGTCTGAAACAAAATGGTAAGATTGTTCTGGATATTATGAATGCCGCCCTTCCATATACCAAATCCAGTCTGAAGAAATTGGGTGTTCTGGACAATCCCAATTTAATTCTCAATTTGGATTTTGTGGATAAGAATAAAGTCAACGTAATCGAATATCCGAATGTGACTAACTTCCTGTCTATTCATGGTCTGAGGTTGGGAGTGACCGAGAAGGATAGTGAGGGTAAGGTAATCCGAAGAACTATCGTGGATACCAAGGTCGATTCAGAGGCTCTGAATAGTTATACCTATTCTCTCAATATTATTGGAAAGAAAAAGGGTTTCGCTATTCTCGGACCCATTCAGGTGACTCTGAAATCCAAACCAGATCTCGATTCGATTCTAAAGCGCAAGGTTAAATTTGGAGACAATACCAAGACTCTTCAACAATGGTTAGAGAATGTGACAATATCTCATCCAATGAGGACCACTCGAAAACGATACAAGGAATTGATGGCTTCTGGTGGAAAAGATGCCACACCTCGTGAACTTAATGATTCTATTGTATACTACGCTGCTATATCATTGGGTGATGAGATTCTGAAACATTGCACGAGTACGATGGGTCCCCTAAATACACAAGAAGGATTGGTCATTCGTAGTGGGGATCGGAACTTCAAGATCACCGGATCTTTCATATTAAAATCTCTGGACAGCCCATTTCAAGAATAATATGCCCAAATCAGATACCGCAGTCGCCGCATTCGGAAGATTTAATCCACCCACCAAGGGTCACCTAAAGCTGGTCAATAAGCTTACATCCATTCCCGGCGACCACTATCTATTCATTTCTCACACTCAGGATGCCGAAAAGAATCCTCTCGACTATGATACAAAGGTATCCTATGCCAAGAAATTTTTTGAGGGTGTTCATATTGGGGATAAAGGATGTGAAACTATCTATGATGTCCTGAATAAGATAAAGGATATGGGATACGACCATCTTGTATATGTCTGTGGTGAGGACGAATATGAACCATTCACGAAGCTCATTCGAGAATACAACGAGAAGAATAAGGCATTCGAGTCTGTCAAAATAGTCCAGGCTGGGGATCGAGAAGAAGATTCCGAAGGTACCGATGGGATTTCTGCCACCAAGGTTCGCCAACTCGCTAAGGACGGCGACTACGAAGAATTCTGTGATTCTATTCCCGATAGGAAATATGCCAAGGGATTGTATAATGATCTGAGATTGGCAATGAAATTAGACGAAGATATCTTGGATGAGATAGAACCCAATGATATTGATAAGGCAGATGCTAAGGCGCTTGATGGGCCAATACACAAAACGATCCTTAATGCTGTAAATAAAAACCTTATTGATAATGTACCGCATATTACGGCGGATGGAATCCAATATTCGGTTGGATTGTATCCAGATCCAAAATACCTCAACCCCACTGGGGTATTTGTGCATAATGGAGCGGATTTGGTTGCCGTATTGAATCTTAATCCAAAAAATCCAAAAATAGCTAATAGTCCATTCGAAATTATGATAGTGGAGTATATGGTAGTTGGCACCCGCTATCAAGGTAAGAATATCGGATTCACTCTATATAAAGATATCATCACCAAAGCCAACTATAATCTTGGAGCCTATCAATCTCAGAGTGCTGGAGCACGCATTCTCTGGAAGAAGTTATTCAATGATCCTGAAATATCAATGTATGCATCTAATGATTTCAGTAATGAGCGGGGTAATGTGAAAGTGTATCCGGTTGTTATGGGACCAGATGGTAATTTGGCTGCTAAAGTCAACGGTAAAGTTGTATCGCTATATGGAAGGGGTAACACTATGGGGATTATTGCCACAGCCAAAGGAGGTGCCTTGTCCAAGGCAATAACACCTGCGACTAGTGATCTGGCAAAGAAAGTAAGATCAGAACAGGTTGATGAAGCTCATGAGTTCAAATATATCTATTGGGGATGGATCGATGCTGATGGTAAGATATACGATAAACCCAAATCTACCCACACACTCCATGCAGAGTATGTCAGAGATATTTTAATTGATATTTCTAATCCAAACGACGCCACCGATAATTTTGATCATACTGACTCATACGACGCCGAACAGAAGGCTTTCAACCGAGGTTGGGTTCGTTTCTTCTTAACTCAATATTATGAGATGTTTTTCAGCGTGTATTCACGAGGGTTTAAGTTGTCTCCAACGATTTCTACGGCAATAAAACAAGTCTTGGATCGTGCTCATAAGGTAACTAAAAGACCTATATTTAAGAGTTATAACTTCGAGAACAGTATTGACCTAAGGCGCCCACTCAATGCCATTGAGGTTGCCGATCCAGACGAGTTCTTAAAGAAATTAAGAAACAAATACAGAGGTGTCTCTGAGATGAATGAAGCTCATGAGTTCAAATATCCCTATTGGGGTTGGATATCTCCTGTGGGTGAATTATTTTTACCAGACCCCAAGAAAAATGAAGGAGTTCATGATCACCTCATCAAAAATGTAACTGATGGTAAGATTATAAGTGCTGAGAACGGTATGAAAGATGGATGGGTTAGATTTTTCATAGAACTTGATGATAACTCGATGCACTTTGAAACATTTAATATCGACAAAGTTAATTTTTCCAAAGTGTCATCTAAGATAACATCAATAGTAAATAGTCATCTGAACTGTAGTCCATTCAATTTTGAATGGTTACCCTCTACGCCCCCAGCCTATGCCAAAAAACGGCATATAGAAGAAGATGACCCCGACACATTCACTACTAAAGTGCGTAACGTTCTCAGAATGAATGAAGACATAGTACACTCCAAGAATGGTTGGACTCTATTCTCCAAGAAGACCCACAAGCGATTGGGCGGTCCCTATCCTTCCAAAGAACAAGCAATCAAACGAGAGAGACAGGTATCATACTTCAAACATATGGGCGAAAATAATATCAAAACATTCAAACAATTCTCTGAAGAACAGGACGAATTGCAAGTAGACCCCAAGGGAGATCAGGAAGTATTGTTAGAAGTAACTGCCCCCAAAGAAGTTAAAGACAATGCGACTGATGGATTGGAACTAAGATCTAAGTTTAATCGTGGCGGTAATAGTGATACAATTAAGACTGCCAATAAATTACTCAAAGAACCTTTCGACGAATCCGATCTCAAAAATCTTCTTGTTAAACTCACCCGTCATGACAAAGAAAAGAAGACTGGCTGGGATGATCCCGAAGCACCTTCCAATGGATTCATTGCTTGGATGATGTTGGGTGGGGATGCGGGTAAGTTGTGGGCCGAAAAATCTCTAAGTAGTACTGGTAAGTCTACAGTTAAAGAAGAATCTCTGAATGAAGTTTCTCCTGAAGGTATTGCTGCAATGAGACGAATGGGTATGCAGCAGGATCCTGAAGGTGATTTGGCCAGAGCAAATTATGAAAAAATAACAAAGACTAAATGGTCTCCTCCAGAAGACACAAATAAGAAACAACCAACACCAGAAACTTCTAAAACAAAATCTGAATTGGCATCGTTTCTTAGTCAGACTCTTGGGTTCGAATACAAAAAGGAAGAGATTATTCCAGGTCGGCCCGGAATGGTCCGATATGTGTATTCAAATTCTGGGAAAGTCTATAAAATGTCGGGGTGGACTCTCAGAGTGTATTATCGGCGTATGCGGCAGAATACCAGTCAACCAATCGGAGTTACTGGATGGTACTTATTTTCTCCTGATTCTGAAATTGAAGAATTTGATTCTGGGAAAACTATGGAAAAATTAATATCAGTTGTACAAGAATTGAAAAGGCACTACGATCCTAATCCTAAATAATCCTATATGATATCATTCAAACAATTCCTGAAAGAAAGCTGGCTTCCCTCTGAGGTTCTTCAGAACTTCAAGGGGAAGAAGTGTATTCTGACCGATACCAGTGGTATGACTCTTTATATCTTTGATTCGGATAAGGAACCCACGGTATCTACCTGTTACGGGGATTGTGCGATCAAATGGCCACCACTCAGAGCAATCAATCTATCTAATGATATTGATGATTCCTCGGTAGAGTATTCTCACGACGACTGGACATTGGTTCGTCGAAGTGATGGGACTACTCAGTGGGCATACAAAGGCAAGCCACTATACAACTGGTATAAGGATAAGAAGCCGGGAGATGTTACTGGTGAGAAGATCAAGGGTTGGCACATCGCATATTACACAGATCGAGTAACCAAGGAAAATTAAATGCTATCATTCAAAGAATTTTTAGTAGAAGATAAATCATCAAAATCGCTGAATGGGATTCAGATTAGTAGCATTGTAGATTTTTATCATAAGACATTTCCTAAGTGGACTCCTGAAAAGGAATCCGCAGACGAAGAAATTGAAGAGGCCGATGATGAGCTTCTTGGTGCTCCTAATAGGAAGATGTCAGGTAAAGAACTTCAGGATTATTTGCAATTCAAAAAGAAGACTCCGGGTCTCACTCCAAAGGAATATAGAGATCAGGCAAAGCAGAGAAAGAAGTATAGGCTTACTATGCCTCATGTTCATGCCTCCGGACTTAAATACCTTGATCCCGAAGGCACCGTAGTCGATGAAGATGCTCTCAAAAAGAGTATTATGATTCGTCCAAAGAAACTCCTCAAGCAAAATGAGAAGATGATCCATTCGGATGGAACTCAAGAAATTTATTTCAATCTGGGCATTCCTGCACTGAAGGGATTTGCTGTAAATGAAAAGACTGGCGATCTAATTTCCGTAGATACCTGTCCTGGTGCTGGTGCCTGTAAATTATATTGTTATGCCTTAAAGGGTGGGTATATTCAATATGTGGCGTCCTTTCTATCTATGGCACGGATTCTTAATTTCCTAATCAATGATCCCGCAGGATTTGAGAAGATGCTATCTGATGAAATTCAGGCCATGGTGAATAAGTATGAAGATCCTAAATCTACAGTTAATAAGGCCACGGGTAAGCCGACTACGGTAGTAGTTCGTTGGCATGATGCTGGAGATTTCTTCAGTGATCAATATCGAGATCTTGCATGGAAAATTGCACGAAAATTCCCGAATGTCGATTTCTATGCCTACACCAAGATGGCCGATGTAGTCCATTCCTCGGCCAGACCCAAGAATTTTATTATCAACTTCTCCGTATCTGCCAACCCCGAACAACGAGGTAAGATGAAGGCTGCGGCAGGAAAGACACCATCTTCCGATTTGGTTCAGATTAAAGGATTGTCTGGTGAACAGAATTTTAAGAATAGTATTACTATGGTAAGATCTGAGATGGAAAAGGCCGGAATTGGATTTGATACCATTCTACATAGGATAGCAGTTCCTGGAGCCAAGAAACCTAAGTTGACCTATAAATCAGAAGAAGCCGTCACTAAACTTAAAAAGTGGATGACCCGAACCTATGACATTAGTGTCACCAGTATTCTGACGTATGATGAGATGATGGCAAAATCTGAAGGTAATACACCTAAGTGGAATGTTATTGTTCTTCCTGGTGAAGGCGACCAATCAGCAAAACGTCGTGATGTTATCAATACATACCTCTACGAACACTAAATACAACTAGGACAACTATGAAAACATTCTCACTCTTTCTCGAAGACACAGGTTATCAGGGAGGCACTGCACCTATTGTAGTGCCTCCCAAAGTTGATCCGGTATCTGGCACTGCACTGGTCAAGTCCGAAGATGATCCTATGAAGGAAGAGGACACCGATGATATCGATGAAGTCTCCGCTATTCGATCAGTCAACAAGGAACTTGCCGACATTGCATTAGATGATCTGGACGAGGCTCTGGAAAAGATCCAGGAAGTACTCGCCACCATCGGAGTTACTTTTGATCAGGAGTCGGCTAAATCTGCACTAGGCTCCTCGGATCAGATCGAAGTAGCTCTTCATGACAATCCAACTGATGCAGCCGAACCTATTGCTATCTATGGTAAGGATGATGAAGGTAATGAAGAGCCGGGCGAACTCACCTTGTGTATTCATAAGGACGCCGACGATTACAAGGCATATCTTCATGTATACTTTGGCGAAGAGAAGATGAGACTGTCCGATCTATCTCTGGAAGATAAAGATTCTGATGAAACAGAAGTGACCGAAGAAGAAGGCGAAGAGGATAAGGATAATCCTGTTGATGTAGTCAAGATGGATATACCGTTGTTCATTCGTATGCTGGAGTTTGCCCGAGAAGATGCTGTTGATGATGAACAACTTCATGCAGTCACCGAAAGAATTACCAAGATGGCGGCTGAGGGTAACATCATTACTATGGCAGAGTATGATAAAATTGTGGGTGCTCCGGGAGAAGAGAAGGAAATCGAGGATGCTAATGAAGATCCTAATGCTTCAGAAATCAAGAAAACAGGACATATCGAAGTGTACGAATCAAAATCCAAAACACTAGAATCATTTCTCCAAGAATCTTCTGAGGATGATAGTCCTCAGGTAGTTGTCTATCTCAAAGGAAAAGATGTTCGTTCCAAGGTAGTCAAGAATAAACATGCGGCTCATCTGGTAATCAAGACAGAAAAGGCTGATGGCATTATTTCCATCACTCCTGTAGATACTGATGAGATCAATAAGGCCAAGACTCAGGCTGATACTGTAAAGAAAGATGCCAAGGTCAAAGCCAAAAAGAAGTTAGAGAATGAAGCCAAGAAGGTAGCTCAACTTCCTATGGATGAGGATGAAGGTCAAGGAATTCCTCCTCATGGTTCAGAGAATATGGAAATGGACCAGACCGACAAACTCACTACTGAATCTATGAAGGATGATGATATTATTAAACTCGCATCTCAACATGGATTTGAGATGGGGGGAGTACCAGTCATGGATAAAACCGGTACTAAACGTATCACTATGACCCATCCTAGTGGACATGTACTTAATATTGCTTCATTCCATCATGGCGATGGTATTAATAAACAATATAAAGGTCAGAGTACTTGGTCTATGGGAAATGGCAATAATAAAGTTGTTGCTATGGGACATGAGGTCCTTCAACTCACACATGAACTTGGTAAAGTATCTCCTATGACTAAGGCAGATATGGACCAGACCGACAAACTCAAAGAAAATGATTTAGAAGATGGTAGGAATGGAAAATACTCTGCTGAATTTCAAGGTGCTCTTGATAGAGACAAAGGAAGATCTCGCAATCCCCGCAAAGTTGTTAATTATACAAAAATCCAACTGACTGACCCTGAAGAAATTGCAGCTTATGATGCTGCTTATAAGGGAACTCCCCTCGATACTAAAACTACAAACAATTTCCAACCGAATACTATTGGCGGTAGAACCAGCCCAATGCAGGAAGAAGATTCCGCAAAGGTCATTGGCGACATCATAAAGATTGCATCTGGTCCTATGAAAGAACTTCCTCATGGCAATGATCTCCACAAGATTATTGATGTCCAGGATGGTAAGCTGCTCATTCAGCCGTGGGATCAAGAAACCGAAAAGCCCTTTCCTCTGAAGAATATCAAGTATCCTCACAGTGCTGTGCTTATTGATCCTGCTGATATTACCTCTCATGATCTTCTGGGAATGGATATTCGTCTCAAAGAAGAAGATGATTCTGCTCCTGATGAAGAAGATGATGAACAGAATAAAGAGGATCAGGAAGAAGACGAGGATGCGGTTCCTCGTCCGATGACTCACTAATTTGATCAATCTAACCAAAGATAACATTGTATTGTTCGCAGCCAGGGTCTATGTTAACCCTGGCTGTGTTTCGCTTGCGGAGTTTGAATCTGACTATAAGAAGGTTCGCCACATCAAGGTGCTTCTGAATAGATACCTAAATAATAAAAGAGTCAATGTCCGATTGATCATCAACCACCTGATATGTATGTCCAATGTATTTCCGGGTGAGGCCACCGCAAAGATTATGTTCACCGAGTTTGATCAGACTGCTTGGAATATCATCACCACGTTTCTGGTATTCCTGAATATAATGCCCGAGGATCAGTTCATCATTGATGGAGTATTACTTTGTCCGAATGGATTTACCATAGATGATAATCTTCTTCAGACCCTAAAGGAACTATAATGGCAAAGAAATACTACGCAAAAAGAGTGAGTATGAAGACCGACGAGGAAACTGGGTCGGCCTCTGTGGGTTTGGGTACTCCTGCTGTTGGTGGTGGATTCGATGCTCCCTTGGGTTACAAGAAGAAGAAAACTGCTATAGCAAGAAGGGCCACACCCACAGTAGAAGCTAAATCATTCGCAACCCTCAAACCCAAACCTAACAAAAACAAATGGGTTGAAATTGACAATAAAGATCTACAAGAACCTGATTCAGAATTGAATGCCAATCTATATGATATGATCGATAAGTCATACAGTAAAATTGGTGGGTATCCAAATTACACTTCCCCAAAAGATGTTCCTTATGGAAAAGATGGGAATGATACGAATGTAATTTGGTGGGCAATAGACACCGATCAAGACCCTGAAGCAGATGCTGTTAAGTGGGTCCGAATAACTCCCCACGGATTGAAGTCTTTGGGTGGAGCCTCAGATGGTGGTCCTGAAGCAAAACAAGCCTACCTTGACATATCAGCAGAACAATTAAATACTCCGGGATATTATGGGGAAGCATCAGATGCTATTGCTCATATATTAATCACTAGATATAAAGTTCCATTCGTCAATGATCAAAAACGAGTGGAGAATGTACTAGGGAAAAAAGTTGAATGGGTTGGTGAGAATCCAAATGGAAAGTATCCTGGATATGATGGTTGGTATAATCGTATGCTTGGTGGGAAAATTCGTATGAAAATTATGTTAGGAACTCCAAAATAATGGACCCAGAAAATAACCACAACCTTGCTCTGGAAGTCGAACTCCTCAAACGAGACATCTCTCAGTTCGAGAAGGTCATTGCGAAGTTGGATCAGACCAATGATAAGCTCCAGGATCTGATCAATAATATCTCTAAGATTGTATCTCTTCATGAACAGAAGTTCTCTATGATAGAGAAGAGTCATGACGACACCACAAAGGTTATTTCTGATCTGATATCAAGAGTAGAGAAAGTCGAGCGAGTATCCTGGGTTATTGTGGGCATTGCAACCTTTATTACTGTGGTAATCAACGCTGTTTCCTCTTACTTTCCTAGAAAATAAAGCTTTACTTTCTCTCATATATATGGTATAATAGTATTGGGGTGTGCTATGGCAAAAAAACATTATGTGGACAACGTTACGTTTTTGGCATCATTAGACGAATACAAGATACGGAAACAATTGGCCATTGATAATGGAACGCCCATCCCTCCTATCCCAGATGACATCGGTACTGTTATCCTGGATATTTCCAATGGACTGGCTCGTCGTCCCAACTTCTCTGGGTACTCATTCAAAGAAGAAATGGTATCCGATGGTATCGAGAATTGTCTGCATTATCTGGACAACTTTGATCCCAGCATCTCCTCTAATCCATTCTCATACTTCACACAGATTGTATTCTTTGCATTCCTGCGAAGGATCCAGTTTGAATCAAAACAAACTTATATCAAATTCAAAAGTTTTGAACATCATGAACTGTTCACCAATCATGTGTATGAAAAGAAGAAACATGTAGATCTGGTGAAGTCCATCATCAACGAGAACACACAATCTATCATCACCAAGTTCGAGGAGAGAATGGCCAGCAAAAAGAAACTTCTAGAACCAATTGAAATTAATCTTGAATTGTTAATGGAGTAAATATAATACCATGAAAATTGCATTGATTACTGATACTCACTTTGGAGTTCGTAACGATAATCCACTGTTCCTTGAATACTTTGACAAGTTCCTGGACAATATATTCTTTCCTGAACTGAAACGAAGAAAGATTGAGAACATCATCCATCTTGGAGATATGATGGATCGCAGGAAATACGTCAACTTCAATACACTTACCTGGGCCAGAACATTTATGACACGAGCCAAGGGATTTAATATTGATCTGATCATTGGCAATCACGATACATACTTCAAGAATACCAATGATGTCAATTCTCCTGATCTACTTCTAAGAGAATATGATAACCTCAGGATCGTCTCTGAACCAACCGAAGTTGATGTGGCTGGTGCTTTGAATGGGATTCTGTATCTTCCTTGGATCACACCAGAGAATGAACAAAGAACTCTGGATGCAATCAAGAACACTTCGTGTAAGGTTGTTATGGGACATCTGTCGCTAACAGGATTCCAGATGCATAAGGGATCGATCTGTCAGGATGGAATGAATCCGGATCTATTCGAGAAGTTCTCTTCGGTGTTCACCGGACACTTTCATTCCAAACATTCTATTCGAAACATTCATTATCTGGGTTGTCCCTGGGATCTTATGTTTACGGATGCCGATGATATCAAGGGATTCCATATCTATGATACCGATACGGATACCACGGAGTTCATCGAGAATCCTTATAAGATGTACTGGAAGTTCTATTATGATGATACCGGAGCCAAGGATCTTCGGGATGTGGGTATTCCCAAGAATACTCTAACCAAGATCAAGAACACTTTCGTAAAGGTATACATCAAGGGTAAGACCAATCCGGTTCTGCTGGATCGATATCTAGCCAAGATCAATGATGCTGAACCTGCATCTCTTTCTATTGTAGATGACTATGTGAATGAGGACTTCTTATCAGAAGAAAGAATTACTCTTGATGAGGATACTCTATCACTACTCAACAGTTCTCTGAATGATTATTCTGATATCATTAATTCAGAAGACAAGAAAGCCGAGATCCAGAAGCTGCTATGCAATCTGTATATGGAAGCACTAAAGGCATAAATAATCTATGATTACTTTTGAGACTCTTCGTTATAAGAATTTTCTTTCTGCTGGTAATACCTTTACGACTATCCCTCTTTCTGGGAACAAGACTAATCTGATTGTAGGCAAGAATGGTTCGGGTAAATCCACCATTCTTGATGCAATCACCTATGGACTATTCAACAAACCATTTCGTAAGATCAACAAACCTCAGCTAATCAACAGTGTCAACAACGGGGATTGTATGGTAGAGATTGAATTCTCTCTCAACAATAAGAAGTATAAGATTGTGCGAGGAATCAAACCAAACATCTTTGAGATCTATGAGAATTCTAAGATGATACATCAGGATGCTGCCATCAAGGATTATCAGCAGTATCTTGAAGAGAATATTCTGAGGATGACCTACAAGGCATTTTGTCAGATCGTGGTGATTGGTAACGCAACCTATCAACCATTTATGAAACTTAATCCTTATGAACGTCGGGCCATCGTAGAGAACTTTCTTGACATCGATGTATTCACCAAGATGAATGGATTACTCAAGACTCGGATCGTCGAGACCAAGGAACAGATCAATGGTACTTCATATAAGGTAGATCTATCCAAGGAGAAGCTTCGGATGGCAGAACACCTGCTCAGTTCTTCTGAACAGAGTAATGATGCTAAGATCAATGATAATAATATTGCTCTGCATAAGAAGAATGTATTGCTGACGGAGTGGAATCAGGAGATTAAGAAACTGTCCTCTGATATATCCGACATCATTATTAATGACCAGATCATTCAGAAGACCAAGGCAAAGATCCGAGAAGTAGAAACTCTTCATACCACACTAGCAACAAAGTATAAGTTGATTAATAAGGAAGTAGAATTCCTGAATAACAACGACAGCTGTCCAACGTGTAAACAAGATATTGATGAGGAGTTCAAGAGTAATAATATTTCTGATAAGACTGATAAGAGCAATAAGTATGTAGAAGCTCTGGCCGATCTATCAGACAAGATCTTGCACTATAAGAATGATCTGGCAGGTCATATGGAACTGGTTGATGAGATCAATGAGACCAATACCAAGATTAGAAATCTAGAGGTCAATATTGACTATCTGACCAAGGATATTGAACGTATCTCCGAAGACAATATGAAGTTGACAGAGGAGAAGCAGAATAACATCAAGAAGAATAAGGAAGAGTATTCGGCTTTGGTAGGTGATCATCTGAAGCTGACTGATGAACGAGATACTCTGCTGGAGAATCAGCATCAACATTCCATTGCTGCCATTCTGTTGAAGGATGATGGAATCAAGACAAAGATCATCAAGCACTATCTTCCTGCAATGAACAAACTCATCAACAAGTATTTGCACCTGATGGACTTCTATATCACATACACATTAGACGAGAATTTCGGCGAAGTGATAAAACAGGCCAACAAAGAATCCTTCTCCTATGCATCCTTCTCAGAAGGAGAGAAGCTTCGTATCGATCTTGCCATCCTGTTTGCCTGGAGAGAAATTGCCAAGGCCAAAAATTCTATATCAACTAATCTACTGATACTGGACGAGATCTTTGATTCATCATTGGATGGAAATGGCATTGAAGATTTTATCTCAATCCTCAACACCATTTCTGAAAATACTAATGTGTTTATTATTTCTCATCGTGGGGATCAGGTAGCCGACAAATTTCAAAATACTTTGAAGTTTACCAAGCTCAATGGTTTCTCTAAGCTCGTCTAGGGATAAGGGTCTGCCCGAGTTGGAATCCCAGCCGAGTAGACCCTGCCTTCATTGCTTTCTTTTTCTTCTCGAATACAAACTGTGAGTCAACATAGTCCACAAAAATGATATCATTCTCCTGAACATCTGGATGTGATATAGCATTGGCTAATGGGTTGACCACATGATTTTCCAGTGCTCGCTTCAAGAACCTCGCACCATATTCCTCTGAGTATCCCACCTCAATCAATCTATCCTTTGCTGTCTCACTGATCACAGACATAATCTTCTTCTCATCAGAATTAGACATTCTTTTCTGAATATCATAGAGTTCCAACTCCAGGATCTGTTTACAATCCTCCTTGGTCAGATTACTGAATACGATTGTCTTGTCGAGACGATTCAGAAATTCAGGAGAGAATTTCTTCTTCATCGATGCCCGGATGGCAGTGTCCTTCTGATTCTTTCCCAATGTCATCTCATGGAAACCAAACTTGGCAGTCTTATCCTCAATATTATTGATACCAATATTTGATGTCATGAATATGAATGAGGTGGAGAAGTCCACATCAGTATTGTCACCGATGGACAAAGTTCCCTTGTCAAAGATCCCCAGCATGATGTTGAAGAATGCCGAGGACGCCTTCTCAATTTCATCCAATAGAATGATGGTGGGCTTACCCTTCAACTGTACTCGTTCACGAGAGAACACAGGTTTGGTTTCGGTGTGGCCAATATATCCGGGAGGAGACCCCACTAGTTTGGAGATGTCATAGGATGACTGGAACTCTCCGCAATTTACAACCAATGGTTTGGTGTCAAAATATTTGGCAATGTCATATACAATCTTGGTCTTACCAGTACCTGTGGGTCCGGCAAAGAAGAAGATGCCGAGCGGTCTCTCTTCAGGACACAAATCGGAGAATGCCTTTTGGAATCCAATACAGACTTCCTTGACGGCCTCGTCCTGAGACACGATTCGGTCCCGGAGAAATTTATTTAGTACTGCTGCTTCACCATTTAACTCTGTTAGATTCAGACGCATGTTGAAAATCCCTCCTTCACCAATATTTAGGTGAGGATGAAAATTCAATTTTACTAAATAAGAAGTGAGAGTGGAAGTGCATCAACACTACCCACCCTCTAAACACATACTAAGGAACGTTAGCATATGCCTAAACTTATTTATTGCACCTACCTCACCATCTACACCGGAAACAAACTTCCTCCCTTCTACATTGGATCTACATCTGTTGACAATATCTCCAAAGGTTATAGAGGATCAGTTGCGTCAAACAAATACCAATCGATCTGGAAACAGGAATTATCTGATCATCCTGACTTATTTAAGACCATTATTCTGACTAGACACGAGACTCGACAAGAAGCAATGGAACGAGAAATAGTATTCCAAGAAGCATTTACTGTCGCTCGCAATCCAATGTATATCAATATGGCTCATGCCAATGGTACATTTTTTAAATCTGGACCCCAGTCACCAGAAACCAAGGCCAAAATATCTGCTGCTAAGACAGGAAAGAAACTAAAACTATCCCCAGAAACCATTGCCAAGATGTCTGCTGCTCAGACAGGAAAGAAACGCACCCCAGAACAGAACGCTAGAAATTCTGCTTCTAAGAAGGGACCTAGAAATCCTATGGCTTCCGAAGAAAATAGGAAAAAAGTGAGTCTAGCTATGACAGGAAAGAAACGGGGACCATATAAGAAAAAATAATCAATCCATAGGGGATAAACAAAAAGACCCTCATATGAGGGTCTTTATTGTCCCTGTTCTGTTTCTAGGAGGGGAATCCCAATGTGCTCTACCTATTAGGCAGAAGCAGCAAATGACTTCATCTTGTTAGATTTGGCCGTTATTGTTTTGTTCTGATTAACGTGAGTACTTCACGGATAGCTACTCGCACCTATTTCAGTCAATCGATACTATGTCATCCCCATAAGTTTGGTGGAGATGCTGGGTCCCGCCCCCAGGTCTTGTCCAGTCGTCAGATTGTATCAACACTATCAATACTATTTAGGAGACATCAATCCACCTCGAACAAACATGGATTTGAATTTTCTCTTTAGTTTGGTTTCAGTTTCCCAATTTTCCAACCAACCTTTTGCAAGATTCCATTTTCCTTTGTCTGTAGATCGTTTCTCTAATTTAACTTTCAGTTTATCCGTACACTTAGGATGATCAAGAAATTTAATAATAGTGGCTATTTTTTTCTCATCTAATATGAACATTTAATCCTCCGTCCCGATACCCAGAACAATGTTCAATCCATTCACCATGGCCATCCGGCATCAAGCCTCCTGCCGCATTGAATCCGTAGAAACAACACTCACCAAGCACATATCCTTCCTGAGTCTCCTCAATATATTCTTTGTTCATAACAATCATTCGATGGTGGCGATCCCACGAATGTCCACAAACACAGATGCCACTTCGATCAGGTCCAGAGTATTGAGGTATCAAACTAGACTCTCGGCGACCCAGTCTTTGAGTGATTGCCACGTCGATTTTTGTTTGAACAGGTCACAATTATTATGCAAATTCTTCATATGGGGTTTAGTCATTTCTGAATTAACCACCACAATCTTAGAATTATACCAAGAAGAACTGAGTTTAGTGTTGTTAGGATGAGCACACTGGTATGTCTTAGTTAAATGTTTACACTCACAGCAATATACTTTACTCATCATCTTCTCCATTGCAGTCAATATGATTATCGATTTCGGTCTTCAGTTCATCGGCTGTCCACTCGCAGGAAGAAAGAATATGAATGCACTCGATGAATAAACAAAAGACCGTGGTGTTGAAATCATAATCATCAACGACATCATCAAAAGCAAACAAACTTTCCAATGCATTAATAGCAAACGTCTGACACAGTTCAGGATCAATATCTTCTGAATCCTCGATCAACTGTTTCTTATCTGTTTCTACAACTTGCACAGACTTCTCTGATGTTCGTTCCCAGCGTCGAGCCATAGTTATCCTTTATACAGTTGCAGTATTCGGTTTGAGTGGTTCAAAGAAGTTAACCTTGTCCACAAGAAAGGACCGCCATCCTGCATTTTCCAGATCATATGCAGCGATTGCAGCATTACTTCTCACAGGGTTCCGAGACATATCATTCAACTTTTCCTTGGTTGCAGGAATCAGCTTGTGGTGAAGAGTGCAGATCATCTTCCTAACTGTGCCGTCCTTCTTCTCAAACAGAACCAGTGTGGGTCCAGTCAGAAGGCATTTCACAATTTCATTTCGAACATCTACTTCATTAGTCATTTCTTTCATTTCGTATCTTCTTTATGATTGAGATTCAACAACAGACAAACATAGTGAATGGTCTTCAGTAGATCCTTCTTGCTCTTGCCGTCTTTCTTCCCATATCGGGCAAGGTATTTAATGGCGTTTGCAAGGAAGAAGGATTCTGCATGACCAGTACTAATCAATAGATCAATTACCTGAATTGGCTTTTCCTGAGTTGCGTCTTTGTTTCCAACATAGTGTTGGGTATAGGTTGAGGCAATATAGGATTTCGCAATATCCAGGAACTGATCTTCATTATATTCAAACGTCACGGGAGGATACTTATTCTCTTTCTGAGAAAGAGGAGACAGTGTGTTTTCTTCGTTCCAAACAGTATCATTATCCATATAAGTATCCTTCCAAGTGTGACGGTTAGTCTAGACCCAGAGAGTAGAAAGCCACAGGAGCATCGCTGGAACGAGTCTCCTGCATCTCAGTCACCACATTAACACCCATATCCCGGATGTCGCTGATGACTGCTCGAAGATTCTTCACCTGGAATCGTGACCGAGCCTGACGTGCAGTCAGAGTCCGATCACCATCGCCACCATTGAGATAGGTGAATACCTTTTCTGCCTGAGTCCGATTACGAGTGTTACGAGTTGCCTTTGATGTATTCATATTTTATCCTTTCAATCAACTACATTACTATTATACTATACTACCAAACAAAAGTCAAGGAATTTTTATCCAAACTTCACCCGTGTCACAATACCATTTTTGACTTCTAGATTGACACGAACCGGATTGAAATCACAGGTAAGCATTGCCGGATAACCCTCACTTGCTGTAATACGCCAAGGAATCCTACAGTTTGTGAGATCTTTTGATGCTTCCTCAATACGCATACCGATAAGGAACTCGTAATAAAGGAGATCATGATAATCAGTCTGCACCGTGGTATTCTCTTTTCTCCTCCGCCGCACGCATCAGAGAATCGACATAGAGAATGTCCTTCTCTAACTTCTTCATCATTTCAGTTTCTCCTCGACATTTTCCTGCACGATACCAGCAGTAACAGTGGAGTGTATTAAGGAAAATTATAAGAATTATTAATTGATTATCCATTGAAGTTGGTCATCCCAAATTTAGTATAGGTGTCCTGGACCAATCCGGCGATCTCTTCCTTGGCTTTGATGGACGCATCATTTGCCGCAATAAGAGACTGCCACCGAGCATAGGAGTGAAACATTTCCACCTCAGCATCCTTGATTCGTCTCTCGTTGTAGGAGAGACGCCGATAATTCTTTCGTCGTTCGAAGTCGTCTTTCAATCGTTCAATGATATGTTTCATAACTTTTCTATGTCTTCCAAATGACAATGGCATGACCCGAGACCCAGGCCGCACCAGAGACCCTGGCATGACCCGAGACCCTGGCATTACCAGAGACCCTGGCATTACCCGAGACCCTGGCCGCACCCGAGACCTGGGCCGCACCCCAGACCCAGGCATTATCCGAGACCCAGGCCGCACCAGAGACCACGGCATTACCAGAGACAATGGCATCACCCGAGACCCTGGCATTACCAAATACCTGGGCCGCACCCCAGACCCAGGCATTATCCGAGACCCAGGCCGCACCAGAGACCCTGGCATTACCAAATACCTGGGCATTACCAGAGACCACGGCATTACCAGAGACCACGGCATTACCCAAGACCCTGGCCGTACCCGAGACCCAGGCATTATCCCGGACCTGGGCATCAGGTCCAACCCAAGCTGTGTTGGCCACGGTCGCTGTGTTCTGGACCCATCCGGATCCATATGAATGCTGGTGCCAGGTTTCTTCGGTGGCTTTGGGGTAGAGTACTTTCAAGTCACTGAGTGTCATATCGTTTCAATCAACCTTATATAACTATTGTACCGTATCCAGCCAACGAAGTCAACAAAAGAATTCCCTTTAGAATCAACAAGATGCAAGGAATCCCTGCAAGTCATTGATTCTAAAGGGAAAATAGTTTAGTCGTCTGCCAGACCCTTGAAGTACGCCAAGGCATCGTCCTCGTCGTCACCCGAAGCTTCAGGCTCATGAGCCGCAGCCCAAGGAGCGGGATCGGCCTTGGCCTTCTTCGGAGCAGATTCATGAATCGTCTGTTTCGATTCAGCAGTCGGACCAGCCTTTGCCGTGTTACCCAGCACACGATTCATCCGTGTCTTGAGTTCGTCATAGGTCTTGAAGTTCTTCGGAGAAACGATTTCCTTCAGATCATACTCAGAATTCCAGACCGCTTCCATCTTGGACTCATCACCTTCACAGATCGGTGCTGCGCCCTCGAAGAATGAGTTGTCATAATTAGGATATCCTTCGACCTTGCGAACCTTCAGTCGGAAGTTGGCTCCCTTCCAGAGATCAAACACATCGACAGGCTTGTCGGTCTCGAACTCAGGCTTCAGAGCATCCTGGATCTTCTGGAAGATCTTCTTGCCAAATTTATATAGGAATACCTTACCTTCGTTCTGAGGATTACGAGGATCAGAAACCACAAGAATGTTTGTAATGAAATGTTGTTTGCGTTTGTGTTTGCGAACAATATCCTTATTGGCATCAATACCTGTGTTCCAGAGTTCAGAATTCTTTTCTGAAACCGGATCAGGCTGTCCCAGTGTAGTCAGGGAGTTCTCGATGTACCATCCACCAGGACCCTGAAAACCGTGGGAGAATAGAGACACCCAGGGAATGTTGTTGTCCTTTGCTACTGGAAGAAATCGAATGAGTGCAGTGGCATTACCAGTCTTCTCATCCAGAGGCAGCGTCCAGTAACGGTCATCAATATAGGACTTGCCACCACCCGAGAGCTTATCCATTTCGGTAATAAGCTGATTGATATTTGCACTGCTGGTTTTCTTAAGGTCTTTGAAATTCATATTTGTTCTCCTGTTTGCTATACATCTATGCTAGAATTGAGTAAGTTTGATAGTAGTTATTGCATTCACATACCACCCATAACAATTATACTATATTTAGTTCATCAAGTCAAGCGTATTACTGATAATACTTTTAAGACGATCTCGCTTTGGAATGTGCTTTGAGAAGAAGGGTTTGTATTTCTCTATGAAAAATGTGGTTTCATTTACCAAAGGATCCAAAGAAAATTTCGCCAATCTGTCAGTCACATCATACAACTTATCCAGACAGATGAAGGTTTCGTAGCTGACCACATTCTGTCTGAGAAGATTATAGATAATGGGTTTGTCTTCATCATCACCTTCCAACAAGGTCTTCTTCGTCACATTATTCTTGATACAGTATGTTACGACATCAGACACCTCTTTCTCAAACACACGATCAAAGGCTTCCATATAACCTTTGGTCTTCAGATACTTCTTCTCGTTATCCGGAGTCATAACATCTCGGATGTAGAAGTTCTTCTTCTCTTTGGCAGCAATCAACAATTTATCAAGATACTTCTCAACATTGAATACCGATGCCATCTTCTCAAAGAAGTATCGATCTTTTCTTACGACGAAAGCCTTGGGAGATGATCGGGTGCCGTGGCCTCGGAAGAAGTCAAAGGACTGGGAGTTGAAATGAAGTTTCATCTCCACATAGTATTTGTAATACTGGTAGGCTCGTTCCTGTGTGGGCATATATTATATACCAGACCTAGACCTAGACCTAGACCCAGACCCAGACCAAGACCAAGGCCAAGACCCAGATCCAGACCAAGACCCAGACCTAGAACAAGACCAAGACCAAGACCAAGACCTAGACCCAGACCACACCACTCTGTTATATCGTGATTTCTTTGTCATATACTAGATGGGAAGAGTAGAGATCTTGTAGTACTGTTTCTTCAGCATCCGAGTTTGACGAGCAGACTCTTCGACCTTAGAACGCAGAGAGGAGGGAATCAATGTAGCCAAAGACTCAATGTCGAACTTGTTCTTATCACAGTAGAAGACGATGGCATCGATGTAGTTCATCCGATGTCTATTGACAATACCTTCGATATCTTCTAAGAGTTGTTCTACGGTTAGACCAAAATTCATAATCAACTTTTCCTTTTTCCGACTACTCATTTAGTATACCTCGTTTTGGAATGAAAGTAAAGGGTTACAATGATTAAGATTTTTTAATCAGGTAATGCTTGACTTTTGACTAGAATCCCGCTATAATATTAGATGTAGTTACGTGATATACTATAGTAAAGGAATACTGGGTGAGCCATATATGGTATCTAGATCCACCTCTTTAATGCTGTATTGGAAGTCCTCTTCGGTATAGATCTTGAGTCGTTCCACAAAATGATTCCGAGTATAGTTGGGTCGGCCTTTCCAGGTAAGATCATCCGAGATATCAAAGATGGTAGCGATCTCTTTCTTGGCAGAGATTCTAAGTGCTCGACCAATAGACTGAAGAGTTCGAACTCTGGATTTGGAAGGCTGAGAGAATATGATGTTAGCCAGAGACTTGATGTTTATCCCTGTGGAAAAGATCTGAGAGGATGCGACCATGATAGAATTTTCGGCCAGTTCAACACTCGTTCGAATGTCTTCTCGAATGGTGGTGTCGGTCCCACCATAGATGAAATGCACTGGTCTATTAGTACGTTGCTTGATGAGATCGTATAACTTCATACCATGAGACTCGACTCTGGAGAATAACACCAGAGTATTGCCTTGGGTATTCACAGCAAGATCGGCGATGAACTTATTTCTTTTATCATTACCAATAAGGAACTGGACCTCGTCCTCATATTCATTATCCTTGTTGGCCTTCCGAACTGCATCTGGATACTTGATGACAAAACATTTAATCTTAAAATTCGAAAGATGTTTTGATTCTATCAGATCAGAGGTAGATACTACATTGAACACCGGACCAAACAATCCTTCCAAGATCAATTGATTACAGTTCTCTCCGTCCAGGGTGCCAGTACATCCATATCTATACTCACAGTTGACCAGCTTTTCCAGCAGTGCCGAGATCTCCTTGCTCTTATATAGATGGGCCTCGTCACCAATCACCACATTGTAGTCATCAAAGTATGAAGCAGGTTTATCATATAGGGACTGCCAGGTAGAGATTACAATTCTCTTGTCCTCTCGAACCATTCCGGAATATATTCTGGTGGTGTGTTTCTCAACATCCCATTCAGTGCCAGCATATTGTTCGAAGTCAGAGTACATCTGTTCGACGAGGGAGGTGGTTGGGACCATCACAAGTATCTTCCCCTTAACCCGAGAAAGAAGATTCCTTGCAATTGTATAGATGATTAGGGATTTGCCAGAGCCAGTGGGTGAGAGGAAGATCTGTCGTTTGTTCTTGACAGCAGCAAAGATCGCCAGCAGTTGATGGTTGTGAGGATGGATTTGTTCTCCATTGTAGAACCACTTGGAGAAATTAAGAGGTACAGGAGTCTGAGTGCATTCAAAATCTTTACTGAAGGTGTAGGAGTTTTCTTTGGCAAATTCTTCTATGTACTTACTGAGACCAATATATATTTTGTTGGTCCCTCGGCGAAGCAGACGAATCTTTCCGTCCCATCGTCTACTTCTGACTGAAGGAATAAAGCGTGCATTCGGAACTTCAAATGTGAATTTTTCGGACAACTCCTGTATAATATGAGGTTCTGCCTCGACTCGGCAAAACACATTATCTAATTGTTTAAGGAAAATATTCACATATGTATTTAGTTTCTACATTCCACTCTCGAATCTAATCATCGCAATCATTTCCTTGATGTGGAATGTGCGAGAATTGATCTCTTTCAGAGTACGCTCCAACATATCCACAATGCATTCCTGATAGGATACTCGGTCTTGTTGCGTCTGCAATTTGTTATCAGCATCCAGCCAGATCTCTACATCCTGACGCAGAACCTTTCTCTCATTGGCTTCTTCTCTGTAGTCTTCTTCGGGTGCGGTGCCCATATAAAACTCACGACGAGACTTATACACCGAGAAGTATTTTCTCTTTGCAGCTTTGAGTTTGAGCTTTTCTTCCTGGAACATGGCAAGATACTTGGTGAATAGATTGGGTGTTCGTGATGCCTCATCCACCAGATTCATGCGGTCAATCTTGAGGTCAGCAGTTATTATCTGAGATATTTCTTCGATGAGCATCTAACAACTCCTTCACTGGTTTATAATAATCTTTGCGTTTCTTCTTGAATACCAATCGATCTCCTGACGTGGTGATCATCAGAATAACAATGTTAGGAATAACAATCTTTGTCATCTCCTCAAACATAAGAGAATACATTGTTAGCTGCATGAAGTAACTCAGAATATCTTCTTCGTCTTTGAGTTTATTTGCAGTCTTGAAGTCGATGATAGATAGTTCTCCATCAAACTCTGCAATACAATCTACTCGACCAGCAACCTGAAGTAGATCCGAATACAGTGCGACCTCCTGACACATCACATAATCGATCCGGTGCAGAGATTCTTGGAACGACGAGAAGATCATTTTCTCATAGAAACCCACATCACCATAGTAGTCTTCTACATTATTGATGTAGTCTTCGGTGATCTTATGAATAGTGGTTCCCAGTGTGGTGGCTCGTCTAGATACTCGATTGGCTTCCTCTTCTCCTACTCTTTTCCTCCAGGCCGCAATTGAGTCCTTAGAAAGGGAACCAAGCACAGAAGTAACAGACAAATACTTTTTGCCATTAGGCGTAGTGTAAATTCGTTTTCCATCGTCTCCTGTTGATGCTTCCAACTCAGGAAGCATCAATCCTAAATGATTATATATTTTTCTCATCAATTTTCTTATTCCAGCACGCAACCAATACCCAAGGATTTTTTTGCAAGAATGTACTCTCGCACGATTCCAGATCTGACAATATCATCCACACCAAACTCTTCGATATTAAAACTTTGCATCTGCTCTATGATGGATACAAACTTTGGCAGACCTGTTACATCAAATCGACTCTTGAGTAGATCAGTCTGTTCCAGATCTCCACAGAAGATCATTCGAGAATTCTTACCAACACGAGTCATGATAGTATCAAGTTCACTCAGGTTACAGTTCTGAAATTCATCCATAATAATGAATGAATCATTGATGCTGGTTCCTCGTAGATATGAAGTAGATACGAAGTCTACAACACCATTGGTCTTCATGATTTCCCAGGCATCGCCTCGGCCCAACAATTCAGAAAATATTGCTTTGTATGGAGCCTCGTACACAGACAGCTTCTCCTTCAGTGTTCCTGGGAGAAACCCCACATCTCTGGAAGAAACTACTGATCTGATAATGATAATTTTGTTGGGGCCAGTATTATTCTTATTATCGACGATGGATTTCAATGCCAGATACATAGAACAAAAAGTCTTTCCTGTTCCGGCAGTTCCCATCAGAACCAGATTCTTTGCCTGATCGAACTCAGTAAAGATCTTCTTCTGAGTGTTCGTGAGCGGTACAATGGATCTCAATTTGAAACTGGCGTCTATCTTGGGTTGGTCTAGATTCTTCTTTGTGCGGGTCTGAGACTTCGGGGATGCTGGAAGTTTTGCTGACATGTGCAACCTCTTTTCTAGATCTCTTTAATATTATTTGGTGCCTTGGGATTTCCCATTGTATGACGGGGATGGCCTGTACGGATTCTATCCAGAACAAATTTGTTGAAGTCTGACGGGACTTTGGATACACCAAGCCTTACAGAATCTCCAAGATTCATTTGTGATACAAACTGTTTGATTTTGGATTGGGCACAGGCAGGACATGGCTGAGACTCTGGTAACTTGTTCTCGGCCATCTTCAATTGCTTCTCGAATTCATGATCACAATCGGAACAACGATACTCATATGTTGGCATAACGACTCCTGTTTTTATTTAGCTCCAAAGAAAAAGGCTAGGTTTCCCTAGCCTTGATATCATTCAGAAGTTTATTACAATCCTCGTTAAGCTGCATCAGAGGTTTGTGGCATAACAAAATCATCCCAGGTGTTATTGATTCCCATAGTGGCATCGAACTTCTGATACAAAGACTTGAAGGATGCCTTGGTCTCATCATCGAATCGAGCGATGCAATATTCAATTGCCTTCATACGATTCTTGGTTCCTGAGAAGATGTAGAAGTTCATAATATGAATCAGGCGACGAGTAGTCACGATCTCATCAATGGCACCTTCCCGGAAGGTATTGCGAATCGCCGCAGCCCACTCAATGAGGCGAGGAACAAAGTCCACAGTATCCTTATCAGTGACATTATTCTTGGTGAGAATCTGATTCAGAATCTTGGTTTCCACCGTAGTCGAAGGATAGTCGTGTTCGATTGTGATGGCAAATCGATCTAGGAAGGCTTCATTGAGAATATTGCTGCCCATATATCGACCATCAGACGATCCCTTACCCTTGCTGTTAGCCGTGGCAATCACAGTAAAGCCTGGTGCAGGATAAACCAATTCGTTGGTCTTCTTGATATAGATAGGATTACCTTCGAGAATTGGCTGAAGACACATGATCTTGGGAGAACCAAGATTGATCTCGTCCAGCAACAGCACGGCACCACGTTTCATGGCTTCGATTGCAGGACCGTCCTGCCAGATGGTGTTACCATCAACCAGTCGGAATCCACCAATCAGATCGTCCTCGTCGGTAACCTCTGTGATGTTGGCACGAATGAGTTCTCGTTTGGCCTTGGCACAGGCCTCATAGACCATCTTGGTCTTGCCATTGCCAGATTCTCCAGTGATATACACCGGAAAGAATGAGTTGGCCTTCACCAGATTATATACAATACGATAGTCACCGAATGCCACAAAGTCTGGATCTGTAGTAGGCACCAGACTAATAGCTGTCTTGGGAGTATCCACCGCACTATTAATAGGTGTAGGCTCGGGTACACGTTGCCGTTTAGAGATATTCATTTGAACTTTGGTATCCTCGATCATAGATGTGGGTAGTTTATACAGTCCACGAGAAATTTTATATTCAGGAGTCTTACAAAATCCCTGATAACCCGAGGCATTACCAGTGGCTTCAAAGACCTGAATCAATTGGCTGCGAGTCATACCGTCATGGTGATCAGGAAATGCTGCCCGGACATCCTCGATAAACTCTTGCATCGGATTCAATCTGCGTTTCATATGAACCCAGTATAGCTGATCCTCGGAGAGATTGCAACTAAAATTTCAAAACTTTATTTATGATGATTCTAAAGGGAATTCTCTGGTTGCGTTCTTTGACTGGACCTGCTATAGTGGTCATATGCTTAGAGAACACACAGAGAAACTCGCCAAGCTGATGGCTGGCGAAGACATCGATGTCATTCAAAAGAATGCTCCGACCGCATACTTTGATCTGAAGTACCGTCGTCTCATCATTCCTAACTGGAAGAATCTCTCAGTAGTCGAAGAAGAAATGCTCGTTGGCCACGAGATCGGCCATGCTCTGTATACTCCTATAGATACCTGGACGACTGAACTTGATGCGTTCGAGGGTAGTAAGAAGGTATTCCAGAATGTCATGAATGTGGTCGAGGATGCTCGTATTGAGCGCAAGGTTAAGACCAAATATCCTGGCATGAGACATATATTCTACTTCGGATACGAAGAACTTTTCAAACGTGGTATCTTCTGTATCGATGATGCGACGGCTCTGCTGGGAAATCTCATCGAACAGATCAACTGGAACTACAAGATTCCTGGCAAAGTTGACTTCACCAAACATCAGATGTTTGATCACTTCGTTGCCAAGATTGATGCGATTGTGACATTTGAAGATGTGGTTGCTCTCAGCAAAGAAGTATATCAGTATTGTAAAGAAGAACACGAGAATAAGAAATCATCAGGCAAAGACAATCAGGAATCCGAAGGCGAAGACAATCAGGAATCCGAAGGCAAAGACAATCAGGAATCCGAAGGCAAAGATGATTCATCTTCTGACTCAGACTCCTTCGAGAATAAGTATGGTAACAATAAGTTAGAACAGGCCAAAGAAGAATTCCTCAAAAAGAATCAGGATCAAATTAGATCCGCTCAGACGAAATATATTCCTGAGATCGATCTCAAGAAGATTGTAATTTCCTACAAGACAGTCTTAGATAGTTTCTTTCATATGAAAGGAATTTTCAACCCTCCTATATCAGTCGAAGATGACGAAGATGATGTTGAACCTATTGACTTTAATATTTCTACCTCACGGACATCATTCAATAAGACTCGGAAGTCTACCATTGATTATTACTCCAAGATCTTCGAGATGAAAAAGAAAGCCTCCGAATATAAGAAGACTTTGAACTTCCGATCTGGTAAGCTGGATATGAATAAACTTACCAACTATAAGTTTGATGATAAGATCTTCATGACAGGTCAAATCAAATTCAAGGGTAAAAATCATGGTCTGGTTGTGTTCCTGGATATGTCAGGATCGATGTCAAAAATTTTGAAATCGTGTCTGGTCCAGGTTTTGGAACTGGTGTCATTCTGTCGCAACTCTGGCATTCCGGTGAGTGTGTATGGGTTCAGTGACATAAATTTCACAGGCAACTGTAGAGACAGCAACCATCGCTGGTATAACTATAAGGTAGATATTGCTCCAGAACATCAAGTCGATATGCCTCATGCATTCCATCTGATTGAATACTTTTCTCCTCAGATGTCGATCAAAGAATATAACACCATGTTCGATACGATTGTGTCGGGTGAGTATCGTAATAGTTCATACTTCCAGTTGTCTGGAACTGCTCTGGCTGCTGCTTGTCTTTGTCTTGATGCCGTGGTCAACAAGATGAAAAAAGAAAATGGATCAGAGGTTGTGAATGTGGTTTTCCTCACTGATGGCGGAGACTCCGATGGTATAGACTTTCATTCCTATCACGGTTCAGTATTTGATCCTAAGACTAAGATGAAAGTTTCCTTTGATAATATTAACCAGACTCTGAATAACCATAGTCAGTTCTCGTCCTATGCATCGAATACTGTGCCGATGGCGATCCTAGAACTTATGAAGAAGAGGGTTCAATACGTCAATGTAGTTAACTTCTATATCCTGGATATGCGAAGTAAAACATCTAGGTATGGTCGGAAATATACTGATACTGCGGCTCCATTTGCTGTGGTAGATACTGCCAAGTTGATGGGATATGATGAGACGTATTTCATCGACCCTGCATGTTTCCAAGTCAAGAAGGATGGTGATAAGATGAAGTCTGCTACCACAATCGAGGATATAAATACTTCGTATATATCTTCCAATAAGATCACAAAGGAGAAGCAGACCATCGTGAGGAGTTTTATTGATAAGATCTGCTAATGCATAAATGTATCTGACCAAAGAAACATTCGCCGAACAAACAGGGAAGGGGAGGACAGTCGTACTGTTCTCTTCTTCCCAATCTGTATTAGGTAATAAGTATTTTACTGAATTAACCACCACCTTTCCTGATCTACCGATCTTCAGAGTAGACATCGACAAGCAACGAGATCTGGCAGCGGATACTAATATCAGAGTGTCCCCAATTGTATTCGTCTTTCAGGATGGTGCTCTGACAGATAAATACATGTGGAATCAAAAGGACGCACTGATATGTATTCTAAGATCTTAGACACTCTCAAAGCTCTCTCAGTAATAGTATTCTTCTGTGTACTCAGCTACGAAGTCGTGGATATGACTCGGTTCTCCAAGACTATTATTGCGGACACTCAGCGACAATCCCTTCAACAAATTACTGATCTTCGCAAAGACACCTTTGCCTTGCTGGGCGACACCACCAATAAACTAAATTATCGTATTGGTTCCGTACAAAGAGACATACTTACCAGAGTTGATATCAATGCATCTCGGATTGATAATCACTTGACCGTGGCCATCGCAGATGTGAATGGTCATCTAAATAAGCTGGATACCATTGTCGATGTATATGCGAAGCTTCCTGAGAAAATCAACAATCAACTAACCACCAAGTTTGGAACTCAGACTGACTGTGTCATCAATGAACTCTGCTGGCAGAATATGACCACAGATCTTCTCATTGATTCACGTAATGTTGTGCGAGATGGGTCCAAGACTTTTCGATTGATTGACTCGAATATCCCGACATTGATGGGCAATGTCAACACGGTCTCGGCTACTGTGGCTGGGACATTCCCTCCGATAGCCTTGAGTATACAACAGACTGCCGACCACATTCAGAAGATTACCAAACCCCATTGGTATGATAAGATTCTGTCATATGGCATCAGTGGTGGTATGCTCTATCTGAATGCTGCCAAATAATATAAAGGACATACTATATGAACATCACAAAACTGTTTAGTTCCGTAAAATCGATCTTCAAGAAATTGGGAAACCTAGATCGTGATATCGAGATTCTCTCGTCTGCCATCAGCAAGGCCGCTCCGATTGTCAATCAGATCTATCCAATCGTAGTGAAGATTGCTGAGTTGACTCCGACTAAAACCGACGATCAGATTCTTGCTGCCTACACCAAGTTTGGATTAAGGAATCTATTCGTTCCTGGTCAGGATACTTCTCACCAATTGAAGACTCTGGCAGTTACTGCTCTAAAGAATACTGATGCATATATCAAGTCCACTAATACTGGTGGCGCTGTTCCTGCATATATCCTTAACACGGCTCTGGAATTGGCCGTGGCCAAGTTCAAAGAAACTGTATAATATGTGGAAGAGTTTCCTGGATGGGATTGCTTCTGACGGTGGCAACATATTGATTCTGTTTGTCATCATTGTGACTGTTGGTGTATTTCTTAAGATGGGAATTCCTGATCTTCACGATCAATTCATCTTCGCTCTAGGAGCATTGATCGGAATTTTGAAGGGTAATTTGACTTCGAAGGAGAAATAAGATATAATAGTATAGGGGAGGAGACTCCCCTTAACGTTATTATTATGAGGTTCCGAAATGATTCCCGATCTTAAATTCTATAAGCTGGCCGAAGATGTTGCATCTCCTACTTGGGCAACCTTTGGTGCAGCCTGTTTTGATCTTCAGGCATATATGCCTGGCACATCTGTTACGATGTATACTGCACACAATGTGAAGTATAATATCCTCAGTACAGGAACTATTGCAGTTCTTCCCGGAGAACGAGCAATGATTCCTACTGGATTGATTCTTGATATTCCCGAAGGATATTCTGTTCGACTTCATATTCGATCCTCGATGGCAGGGAAGAATGGTGTAACACTGGCTAATGCAGAGGGAGTCATTGATTCTGATTATGTGGATCCCTTGTTTATGCTCGTACATAATACCTCGAAAAGTGTTGTGTATCTCGCCAATGGAGATCGAATTGCTCAGGCAGAACTGGTTGCTAATCTACAATACTGTCTAAACGAAACATTAGACAAACCTGCTATCAAAGGTAATCGTACTGGTGGGTTCGGGAGCACAGGCAAGTGATGACTGATATCCAACGATTTACCAAATTGAAACAGTTCATCCTGGACGATGATGTCGATGTTGAAGTGGATACCTCATACTACGAACAGGCCAAGACACCAAAGCAAGATCGTATCATCAATGGTACGGCTGGAGCAGATTCCTATATAATACTGTATAAGGACTCTAAAGAGAGCAATTACAATATGCTCTCTTCTCTGCTGATTCACGAATATGGCCATGTAGTAAACTGGAGAGATCTCAATCGAGACAAACATACCGAGAAAGATGCATGGAAGGTGGGTGTTGAATCAGTTCCAAAGGACTTGATTCCTCCTACCATTCGAGAAGATTGTGCCTTATGTCTGAGTTCGTATAATGTTACTGCAATTGACTGGATGGACGATCTTCTCTAATTTCTGGTTTATATAAATATATTGTACTAGCAACAAACAAATAAACCTATAGGAGAAACAAATTATGCCCGCATGGGGAAATCTCGATGTATCCGATCTTAGCAACAGAGGTGTCACATTTGACATTAATGCTGCTGGAAACGTAGTAGCTCACAACCAAGACCTGGAAACAATTGTGGTGGCCCTTCCGGCTGCTTCCGCAGGTGCCACAGGTCCTCTGTCATTAGCTTCGGTAGCCAAGGCTTTTCTTGGTACTGTGCTAATCAATGGTTCAGAAGTAATTGGAGTCAATGCTGCACCTGTAACAGCCACAACTCTTAATGGTACTATTACCAATAGCCAGACTACCATTGGTGTTACCACCAACGCAGGTATGGCCAAGAGCGATATTCTTTTGATTGGTACTGAACAACTGCAAATTTCTGGTGCTACTGGCTTCATCGGTTCGACCGGACTTGTTGTGAGTCGTGCGTATAATAGTTCTGTGGCTGCTGCGACTGGTGTTAATGCCACTGTACAGGATCTTACTCTTAACGTCACTCGTGGTCTTGCCAGTACAACTCCTGCGGCCACTGGTATCAACGTTGCTCTTACAGTTGTGAATGTTGATTACAACAATGTAACAGGTAACTCAGTGCTCGTTTATAATGGAACCTCAGTAGTACTCGGTGCCACAGGTGCTGGTTACGAATATATTGTTCAGAACGTAACAGGTGCTCCTTTCCAGACCACAACTCTTAATGCCAATATTGCTGCGACTGGTGTGAATGCCAATGGTCTTCAGATTGGTGTGGCCAGTACTACTGGTATCAATGTTAATGACGTACTCATTATCGGTGCTACTGGTGGTGTTTCTGGTGAAAAGGTATTCGTTACTGCAATCAATGGGTCCACTGGTCTGACAGTCAATCGTGCTCTGTTCACTGCTGGTGGTGCAACTGGTGCTGGTGCGACTGTCCGAGAAGTTTCTTCAATCCTAGTCACTAGTATTATCCATGGTACTGCTGGATTCCTTGGTGCTACTGGTGCTGGTTCTGCTGGCATTGGTGCAACAGGTTCCTTGACTGCATACCTTCAACAGAAACCTGTGTATTTGAATGCTGTATATGATACCGCTGTTTCTGCCACTGCAGGTTCACACAGCCAAATTGCTGGCAGTCAACGCAACAGAGCACACGTATATGGTGTGTCTGTCGTCGAACAGCAGCTGGGTAGAACTGGTGCAACTGGTGTGGGATCTCCTGCCTATATTGCTGGTGTTACTGCCAGTTCATATAGTCTCAATGGTACCATTACCAGTGGTCAGACTCAGATTGGTCTAACTTCTACTGTGGGTATTTCTGCTGGTGATACTCTTCTCATTGGTGCTGCGGAACAGGTTCTGGTTGGTGCGACTGGCTTCATCGGTTCCACTGGTCTACTTGTTACCCGAGCGCAGAATAGCACTACTGCTGCTGCGACTGGTGTTAATGCTAATGTGACTGATCTCACCCTGACTGGTGGCAGAAGTTATAGTTCAGCATCCACTGGTTATACTCGGCACGCTGCTCACGCTGGTTGGGTACTTCAGAAGGATGGTGCTGGTAATGTTGACTCTATAACTTTTGGTGCGACTGGTACTCGTTACAACGGAGTTCCCACAGTATACTTCGGTACCACTGGTCCGAACAATGCTGCCATATCTCAGCTGAAAGCTGGTATTGCTGCGACTGGTGCTCTGACCACATTCCCTGTCACCACATCTAATAATATTTTTGCTGGTGATACTATCCAGGTAGATACAGAAAAGATGGTTGCTCTGGTGTCTTCTGGTACTGGTGGGAATCAGCAGTATGTTACTGTGACTCGTGGCGCACTAAGTTCAACCATTGCTTCCCATGCTACTGGTGCATTCATCACTAACATTACTGGTGGTGCATCTGGCGTCGCTGTTCTTGGTTCTACTGGTGCTACTGGTATGGCTGTGGCTTCAATCACCATCACCTATCCTGGTAAGTACTCAGTAAATCCTCCTCTGGTAACTCTGTCTGCTCCGGCTGGCACTGGTTCTACTGGCTTTGCTCAAACTGGCACAGTAGTAATGGGTGGTCGCTTCGGTCGTAAGATGTATGAGACTCTGGTCGCTCATCCTAGCATTTCTGGTGATGCCGAGAACGTTCAGTTCCCGAATGTCTAATTAGACATCTGGGAGTAACACTTGGGAGCCAGAGCAATCTGGCTCCTTTTTTTATTGTATAAATAACAGTTGACTTTCTCCACCAAATAAGGTATAATAATATTATGACTAAACTACAAGAATTCCTAGAAGACTGCATCTTTGATATTAAGATAGCATTCATTAATGTTAAGTACTGGATCGCTCACCGTACTTATGATAAGTATCACGTAGTTCGAACAGGTCTGCCTGTAGGTTACAGTGACACTGTGGAGACGATGCTTCACACCAACTTCACTATGCTGGTAGACTTTATCGAAGGCGAGAAGGCCTGGATGAATCATATCTGTCACCAAACTACTCATCCATTTCCTTGGTGGCAGAGAAAGTTCAGAAAGTTCCGTTCTATAACGGATGGACTCGACTATCTGCATTGGGAATGTAATATGGATGAAAGGGAAGATCCTTGCCTCGCTCAGAGAAATGCTGCTCTTGAACAAAGAGAGTTGTATCTTTGGTGGACCATTACTCGACCCCACAGAACCGATCCTGCTGAACTCAGTGGATGGGACGCCTTGATGGCTTCCCGAGGTAACGAATCTCCTTTCGTTGGAAAGATCACCAAAGAGGTAAGAAAAGCATTAAAATTGCATTCTGATATAGAGGCTCGATATGATAAGGAAGATGAAGCAATGTTGATTCGACTTATGAAGATTCGCCGCTCTTTGTGGACCTAATTATGGAACTCTCGATATCAATCACACTAATGGTATTGGTGTTGTTGTATCTTTCCTCATATCTTGATGATGATATGGACCAATAAATAACCATATGAAACCAACCGAAAACCTAATTCAGATGATCAAGAAGAACGAGGGATTCTCGCCCAAGATTACCGATGATGTGGGTAATCCGATGATCGGCTATGGATGTAATCTTAGTGTAGCAGAGGCTCAGAAGTATGAAGGACGGACGATCTCCGAAGTCGAGGCAGTAAGTCTTCTTCTATCTAGACTGACACCTGTGGTAGACTTAGTCAATAAAATTGTGAAGGTTCCACTCACCCAGAATCAATTTGATGCTCTGTGTGACTTAGTGTATAATATTGGATCAGGCGCTTTCTCCAAGTCTACTCTGCTCAAGAAACTGAATACAAAAGATTATACCGGAGCAGCCGAAGAGTTTGCTAAGTGGAATATGGCTGGAGGCAAAGTGCTTCCTGGGTTAATCAAACGCCGAGCAGAAGAAAAGAAACTCTTCCTCAGCTAATATGAAAGTCCAATCTCTTTGGATGTCAGATCTGCATCTGGGAACCAAGGCCTGTAATGCGGATCTGATACTCGAAGTATTGAAGTTCTTCAAGACAGATACTATCATTCTCAATGGTGACACCATTGACTTCTGGCAACTGGGATTCTCTAGATCCTGGAACAAGAAGCATAATGACATTCTGAGACTTCTATTCAAGAAGGCTAGGAATGGCACCAAGATCATATCCACCATTGGCAATCATGATGAAGTCCTGAGAGAATACGAACCGTTCAATCTGGATAACATCTATGTCGTGAATCAGTACTCATATGATTCGATTAGTCATGGTAAGATTCTTTTCATCCACGGCGATGCCTTTGACTTCATAATCAAGTCTAATGTGTGGTTGGCTAAGTTGGGTGCAGTTGCCTATGAGTTCCTAATCAGTATCAATCATTACTACAATGTATTCCGGAAGTTAATCGGCAAGGAGTATTGGTCTCTGTCTAAGTATCTCAAGACTGAGACCAAGAAGAGAATTGGTATTCTGAACACATTTGATACTGCTGTTGTGGAATATGCCAAGAGACACAACTTCGACTGCGTATCAGCCGGACACATTCATATTCCAGAGAAGAAGTATATTACTGGAATGTTGTATATGAATACCGGAGATATGTGTGAGACCGGATCCTTCATCATAGAGAAACTTGATGGTGAATTGGTTCTTGTGACTGATTTTATTGAGTTCAAAAAAAACTTGCTTTCTGCTTGAAAGTGCGCTATAATAGTATGGTGACTATCCAACCGTATACTTCAGTCTTATCCTATGGCAATCAGATCTTTGTTCGTTCGGGTAAGAACAATAAGGAGGAGATTCCAGACTTCAACCCTCTGGTGTGGGTTCCAGCGAAGTCTAAGACTGAAGTTACTGGTTGGACGAATCTTGATGGTTATCCTGTAGTACCATTCACCGCAGGTAATATCAAGGAAACTCGTGAGTTCATCCAAGAGAATAAGGATGTAGATAACTTCTCGGTGTACGGCGACATTCAGCCCCAGTATCAATACATCGCCCACAACTATCCCGACGACATTCAGTGGTCTCTCTCTGATATCAATATTGCATATATCGATATCGAAACCGAATGCGAAAAGGGATTCCCGGATATTGCCACGGCAAATGAAGTCATCAATGCGATTGCTCTGAAGTGTTCGAATAAAAAGCACAAGAAAGTATTTGGTCTTGGTGTGTACAATAAGGATCTTGAAGGTGGTATCTATGTTGAATGTTCCACCGAAGAGGAACTGTTAGATAAGTTTCTTCAGGAGTGGACTTCCAACTATCCGGACATCATCACAGGCTGGAACGTCAAGTTCTTTGATATCCCATACATCACCAATCGAATCAGTTATATTCTGGGAGAGAAAAGAGCACGCCAGCTATCTCCCTGGAAGATCCTCAAACCTCAGCAGGTAGAGATTATGGGTCGGACTCAGAGTACCTATGATGTCTTTGGTATCTCTGTACTAGATTACATTGATCTGTATAAGAAGTTCACCTATACCAATCAGGAATCATACAAGCTGGACCATATTGCCTATGTGGAATTGGGAACTCGCAAGCTGGATTACTCTGAGTATGGTTCGCTTCATACACTATACAAAGAGAACTTCGAGTTGTTCATCGAGTACAATGCCAAGGATATTGATATCATCATTGCGCTCGAAGACAAGATGAAGCTGATTGAATTGGCAATCACAATGGCCTATGATGCCAAGGTGAACTTCGAGGACGTGTTCTCTCAGGTTCGTATGTGGGATGTTATCATCTATAATGCTCTGTTGAAGAACAAGACTGTTATTCCGTGTCGTAAAGAATCTGATAAGACTTCTATCGAAGGTGCCTTTGTCAAAGATCCCAATGCCGGATTCTATAACTGGGTAGTCAGTTTCGATCTCACATCTCTATATCCTATGCTGATTCAGCAGTACAACATCTCACCCGAGACATTACTCGACGAACACCTGCAGGTGACTGTGGATGCACTGGTAGAGAAGAGACTGGATCTAAGTTTTCTTGAGTCTAGTATGGCTGCGAATGGCCATATGTTCTCAAAGGACAAGCAGGGATTTCTTCCTGCTCTGATGGGCTGGATGTTTGATCAGCGTAAACAATATAAGAAACTTCAGATCGACACAGAGAAAGAGTTGGAATTAAAGAGAGATTCTCTTACAGAATCAGAACTCAAAGAATACACCAACAAGATCTCCAAGTATAAGAACCTTCAGATGGCCAAGAAGATCTGTCTCAATTCGGCATACGGTATGCTGGGTAATGCCTATGCTCGATGGTATGATGTGCGTATTGCCGAGGCCATCACAAAGTCAGGTCAGCTAAGTATCCGCTGGATCGAACGCAAGTTGAATGAATATCTCAACCGACTACTAAAAACTCAAGATAAGGACTACATCATTGCAGTTGATACAGACTCAGTATATATTGATTTTGATCCTATTTGTAATAAGTTTCTCGCTGGTAAGACTAAACAAGAAACCATAACAATGATCGATAAGATCTGCGAAGAACAGATCGGTCCCTTCATCGATAAATCATATAACGAACTTGCATCATATATGAATGCGTATGAGAACAAGATGTATATGAAACGAGAGAGTATTGCTGACCGTGGGATCTGGACAGCCAAGAAGAGATATATTCTCCACGTACACGACTCCGAAGGTATTCGATATACAGAACCCAAGCTGAAGATCATGGGGATCGAGGCAGTCAAATCTTCTACTCCTGGATCCTGTAGGTCTCGGATCAAGGAGGCTTTGAAGATCATCATGACCCAGCAGGAGTCTGATCTGATTGAGTTCGTGGCTCAGTTCAAGAAAGATTTCTTTACAATGACTCCAGAAGAGATTGCATTTCCCCGTGGAGTAAATGGTCTTGATAAGTATAAAGACAAAATCAATGTCTTCAAGAAGGGAACTCCCATTCATGTCCGAGGGTCGTTACTATACAACAAACTTCTGAAGACTCATAAGCTGGCCGGAGAATACTCGGAGATTCATGAGGGTGAGAAGATCAAGTTTGTGTACCTGAAGGAACCAAATATTATTCATCAGGATATCATTTCATTCTCTTCGGTGTTACCCAAGCAGTTCAACTTACACGATTCTGTGGATTATGCGAAACAATTCGAGAAGACCTTCCTCGATCCCCTGTCATTGATTCTAGATGCGATTAACTGGAACTGGGAAAAGAAAGTAAGTCTTGATTCATTATTTGACTAAGACTAAAAAATAAGGTATAATATACATATGAGCCTACTACAAAAATTGATCAGCAATTCCACTATCAAGGAAACGTCTTCTCTGGGATCGTCCAAGATGTTTGAGGACATCGTACAGATTCCCACTCAGGTTCCTGCAATCAACGTTGCGATGTCCGGGAAATTAGATGGAGGATTTACCGGAGGACTGACAATATTTGCTGGTCCGAGTAAACACTTCAAGACCTCCTTTGCTCTGCTTCTTGCCAAGGCATATCTGGATAAGTATAAGGATTCGATCATTCTGTTCTATGATTCTGAATTCGGAGCACCTGCTCAATACTTCGCAAACTTTGGTATTGATATCAATACTCAGGTAGTTCATACTCCTATCAAAGATATTGAAGAACTCAAACTAGATCTGGTCAAACAGTTATCTGGCTTGACCAAAACTGACAAGGTTATTATTGTAGTTGACTCTGTGGGTAATCTTGCTTCGAAGAAAGAAGCCGACGATGCTGCCGAGGGTAAGTCTGTGGGCGATATGTCCAGAGCCAAGGCAATGAAGTCTCTGTTCCGTATTGTCACTCCTCATATCAAGATGAAGGACATCCCGTTCATTGTCATCAATCATACATATAAAGAGATCGGGCTGTATCCCAAGGACATTGTTTCTGGTGGGACTGGTATCTATTATTCGGCAGACAATATCTATATCATTGGTCGTCAGCAGGAAAAGGAAGGAACTCAGGTCGTAGGTTATAACTTCATTATCAATGTGGAGAAGTCTCGATTCGTGAAAGAGAAGTCTAAGATTGCCATTGAATTCAATTCAGAGTTTGGTATCTCTCAGTGGTCTGGTCTACTTGACATGGCACTGGAGTCTGGTCATGTTACCAAGCCTAGTAATGGTTGGTATGTGCGTGGCACACAAGACAAGAAGTATCGTGAGGACGGCACCAACACCCGAGAGTTCTGGGAACCTATTCTACTTGATGTGACCTTTCAGGACTTCGTCAAGAATAAATACTCGTTGAATTCAAAGGTTATGTCGTATGACCAAGGGGACCCAAATGAAGAAGACTAAGAATGTGATTGCCGAAGTATCTGATATGGATGAAGTAGAGTATGCATTGATGCCTACGATTCCGATGCCTGATCTGAAATGTAGTTACTTCTTGGGTAAGACCGAGGGTGAAGATGCCAAGATCATGGTTAAGGTTGAGGAGGGACGACTAAAGAATATTGTCGTCTCTCTTCGAGATTTCAAGATGAGTGAGGATTCTCTGATGACCTTTGATTATCAGATTGAATATAATCCTTATAAGAAGATTCCAGGAGTCAAATCATTAGAGACTTTCCTCAAGAAGTGCGTAGAAAAGATCATATCTGATTCTGTTAAAACAATTATTGATGGTGAGAAAGAAAAGGAAGATGATGAAGATAGAGACGCTGATCCTAAAGAATCTGGTAAGAAATGAATCTTTCTGTAGAGCAACACTTCCGTACATAAAGCCTGAATACTTCTCGGATAAGATCGAGAAGGCCATCTTCCGTAAGATCATTCAGTTCGTAGATACCTACAACGAACAACCAACCATAGAATCAATCAAGGTAATCCTGGGCGAGACTAACTATCTCGCTCAGGAAGATGTTGATGCTGCAATGACTCAGCTTGAGATGTATTCAGAAGATGAAGAGTCGGCTAACTATGAATGGATGATCAATAAGACAGAAGAGTTCTGTAAGGAAAAGGCAATTCATAATGCGGTGCTCGAATCTATTTCGATCATTGCCGATGATAAGTCCAACAAGAAAGACAAGAAGGACAAGGGAGTCATTCCTGATCTACTCAAGGATGCTCTTTCTATCTCATTCGATCCCCGAGTTGGTCATGACTATAACGAGGATGCTGAGGCACGGTATGACTTCTATCATCGTCAGGAAGAGAAGATTCCTTTTGACATTGATATGTTGAATGTTGTAACCTGTGGAGGATTTCCCAAGAAGACTCTTAATATTATTATGGCAGGAGTCAATGCTGGTAAGTCACTTGCGATGTGTCACTTTGCAACATCCAATCTGATGATGGGGAAGAATGTCCTCTACATCACAATGGAAATGGCCGAGGAGAAGATCGCCGAACGTATTGATGCGAACCTTTTGGATATCTCTCTGGATAATCTGAAGCTGATATCCAAGGCTCAGTATATGAATCTGATTGGCAAGGCTCAGGCCAAGGCACCAGGTAAGTTGATTGTGAAGGAGTATCCGACTGCATCTGCCAATGTCAATCACTTCCGACATCTGCTCAATGAACTTGAACTCAAGAAGAAGTTTGTTCCTGATATTATCTACATCGACTATCTGAATATCTGTTCCTCGTCTCGTGTCAAGATGTCCAACACGGTCAATTCGTATATACTTGTAAAGAGTATTGCCGAAGAGATTCGTGGTCTTGCAGTCGAGTTCAATGTTCCTATTGTCTCGGCAACTCAGCTGACTCGTGGTGGGTCAGCATCATCTGATGTATCGATGACAGATACTTCAGAAAGCTTCGGCCTCCCAGCCACTGCTGACTTTATGTTGGCTCTTATCAATACAGAAGAGATGAAACGTCTGGGTCAACTCATGATGAAGCAACTCAAGAATCGTTATGGTGATGTTACCAAGAACGAGAAATTTGCTGTGGGTGTTGATCGAGGTAAGATGAGACTGTATGATATCGGAACTGCTGCATTGGATATCGAAGCAGAGCCAGTCGAGGACTTCAGTGAGTTCTCGGGTAAGAAATTATTGAACGAGAAGTTTTCGAGTTTCCAATTTTAATATATGAACTATAATAAAATACATGACGCTATAATTGATAGAGCAAGGGAGAGAGTATCGGACTCTTCGCTCTATCACAACCATCATATCATTCCTCTACATGAGGATAAGAATTCAACCAAAACCGTTCCTCTCACGATTAAGGAACATTATGTAGCCCACCATCTTCGTTGGAAGATGGTGGGTACTCCTGGTAATCTATATGCATATCGATTGATTAAGAATGGAGAACAAGATCCAGAGGCTTGGATAGAATTTTGTCGTGAGATTGGTAGAAAAGGTAGAGTATTTTGGCTGGAACAATCAACACCAGAACAACGAAGTGAGAGGGGTAGAAAAGGTGCAGCAGCTTGGCTGAAACAAACAACACCAGAACAACGAAGTGAGATTGCTAGAAAAGGTGCAGCAGCTTGGCTGGAACAATCAACACCAGAACAACGAAGTGAGATTGGTAGAAAAGGTGCAGCAGCTTGGCTGGAACAATCAACACCAGAACAACGAAGTGAGAGGGGTAGAAAAGGTGCAGCAGCTTGGCTGAAACAAACAACACCAGAACAACGAAGTGAGAGGACTAGAAAAGGTCACGCAACCAGGAAAGCCAATAAACAATTAAGAGAGGCCTCACTCGACATATGAAACCATTTACATTCATTGATCTATTTGCAGGTATTGGTGGCATCCGAAAGGGATTTGAATCCATTCGAGTTTCCAATTTTAATATATGAATACAAACAAAACAGATGCCTTTATAAATGATATCATAATCAAATACCATCCCTTGTATTCACATAATAGAGTGTTGAAGGAGGCGATTATATCAAATCCTTCTCACTTCAATATTGAATATCTGTATGAGGAATCTCTTGCCTTTAATTCGGATGGTGTATATGAAATGGCAATTGGGGTAAGTTTACCCTACGATTTTACTGATGGTACTGATGCCAAGACTTCTTCGGTGAGTAGACCTGCTACAAGACGGAGTACCAAAACATTTAGAGGACACATTCCCAACATTCAGCATAAAATAGGATCGCTGAGAATCGCAATCTATAATGCCATCAAAAAGGAAATTGATTTTATGTATATTCCTTTCTCTGATATCAAATCTCTGAGCATAAATGAATGTGGTAGAAGTAATACAGATGTAACCAAACGAATTCAAATATCATGGAATAGTCATAGAGATGATTATTGTGACCGAGAACGATATAGAGTTTCAAATTTTCTGGAACTCGCTAAAATAAAATCAACTGAGAAATTTATTCCCCATAACGAATCAACAAGGTCATCACTCGACATATGAAACCATTTACATTCATTGATCTATTCGCAGGTATTGGTGGCATCCGAAAGGGATTTGAATCCATCGGAGGCAACTGTGTATTCACTTCGGAATGGGATAACTATGCCCAGCAAACATATAGTGCAAACTTTCCTAATGATACTCATCCTATCACCGGAGATATTACAAAGGTGGATCCTCAGGACATTCCGGCACACGATGTTCTGCTTGCAGGATTCCCTTGTCAACCATTCTCTATGGCAGGACACCGAGAAGGATTCATGGATGTCCGAGGAACGTTGTTCTTTGAGATCATAAAGATCGCCGCACATCATAGACCCAAAGTATTATTCTTGGAGAATGTGAGAGGATTGGTTCAGCACGATAAGGGTAGAACCTTCAATGCTATTCGTAATAGTCTCGCTCAGGCTGGATATCATGTACACTACAGATTGATTCCGGCTTATCCTTGGGTTCCTCAGAAGAGAGAACGAATTTATATTGTGGCCTTCCGAGAAGAGAATACCTTCGACTTTGCCGACCTAGAGTTCCCGGACTATGGAACTTGGCCAAGACTATCATCTATTCTGGAAGAGAATGCTGATCCTAAGCATACCCTAAAGGATGGTACCTGGAACTGTCTGAAGAGACATAAGGATAAACATTCGGCTGCGGGTAATGGATTCGGCTATAAGTTATTCGGCCCCGATGATATTGTGGGTACGATCTCGGCTCGATACTATAAGGATGGGTCCGAGGCTCTTATCAAACAGGAAGATAAGAACCCCAGAAAATTAACTCCAATGGAAGTATCCAAAGTAATGGGATACCCTGACTTCAAACAAGTATGCTCGGATGGTCAGACCTATAAACAATTAGGTAACTCTGTTGTGACTCCTGTCATCAAGGCACTGGCTCGGATCATCAGTCCTTATATTTTAAGTGAGAAGTATCCTTGAAAGTAATTGGGTATCGGAAGGAAGGGATCTCTGGCTTCCTTCTCTGAAGATGTAGTAGATGACTTCACAGAGTTGTCCTGTACTACTACTACTGATTGTACCTGTTTAGCCTGAGCCTGATCCTTAATTATATCAGTCTGTATAGATTTTCTATATAATTGTTTTGATTCCTGTGGTCCTGAATCCGGTACAAAGGAAGGGGCCGATGCAGTAGCCGGAAATGTAGAATGACTTGCTGCCATAGCAATAGCATCATCCCATTTCTTATTCTCATTAATAATACCTTGAGCATTTGATATATCATTCAGATTCTTTAGGGCTTCTAAGTCAGGACTGGGAGTTGGAGATATCCCTGTGGGTCGTTCCTCCATGTTCTGTTTAGTGGGAGCAGTAGAGGTTACCGAAGGCTTAGCTGGAGCAGCAGGTGGTGCAATAAATTCTTTCTTAGGGTTATCAGACTTGTATTGAACATGAAAATGCCCCCCTCCAATAGAATTTTTGGATGGATTATTATATTCATCAATAACATTGCTGACATTCGGGTCGTTGGCCATAATCTGCTTGATAATGGCCTGACCTTCCTTTCTACTTGGTTTATCACCCATAACTGTAAAGTCAAAAGCATTACCCTTGGGGTGTTCGAATTCTTGGTGAAAATCATCATTAAGTGAAGTTATCTGGTTAGGCTTACTTGTACTTCCCAACTGTGTGGACTTCATAATCTGATTCGCACCAGCTTTTACATTTTCTGATACGGTACCTCCTTCCTTCATAGCTCCCTGTTTAATGTTCAACCCCGATTCATTTAACTCAGCCAAGGTTACATTATTTTTCTGGCCAACCTGCGGAACCCCTGGTTTCTGTGGTTCATCTGGCGGCTTCTTCATAGTGAATATGTTACCTAGATTATCTAGGAAGTCTCCGAATAATCCTCCCAATACATCTCCCAGAATTCCTCCAATCAATCCCCCGACAAACATGCCGACTGGACCTAATGAAGCCCCCAATGCAGCTCCTGCGATACTTCCCACAGTAGTCCCTACACCTTTACTACCAGCCTTGGCTATACTCTCACCCTGCATCAATCCTAATCCAGCAGTCAATACTCCACCAATAATAGGTGCAGTTTTTCCTACTTTAGATACCTTACTAAGAAATGATCCTCCACCTTTGGATGCCCCTTGAGATACTACTTTACCTGCGGTTCCCACGGGACCCCCCAATAGTCCCCCTAATCCCCCACCGCCACCAGTACCAATACCTTCATCCTTTAACTTAGTCACCAACTTCTTCAGAGCAGGATCAGAGAAGTCAGTAACAGTAGCATTGACATTGATAGGTTCTGTCCATAACTTATCGATACTATCAGAAGTTCTCTGAATGATGGTGGTTTGTGTCTGAGTATCGGTATGGATTTGCTCGGCATTAACACGAGTTTCTTCTGCTTGGATCTGAACCTGAGGTTTCGCTGCGGCTTCTGCTGTGGCTGCTGGTGTTGCAGGGACAACAGGATTTGCTGCTTCTGGTGCTGTGGCTGGAGCCTCAGGAGCAATCGGAGTCGGAGTCGCAGCCACTCCTGCCAACCTTTGTAATTTAGCCTCACGTTCTTGGAGACCGTAGAGCTTATCTTGTAACTTCAGACGTTCTTCTATTAGTTGTTTCTCTTCTTCCTCTTTCTTTAGGTCTCCCTTCTTGGGTTCATTTCTACCCAAGAATTTGAATAACATTCCACCAATGAAGTCCCCACTCTCAAACTTACTCTCAGCAGCATCCTGGTACTTAGTCTTATCCTTTTCTTTCTTGGCCTCGACTTTCTGTTCTTCTATATATTTTTTATATTTTTCTACAGTGGCGAACTTCTCCAAAGTCTTATTTAAGTCTCCGATTTCGGTTTGAAGACCAGGAATGGCTGCTTTAGCACGCACACCCCGAAGAGTTTTCTCTTCGGGAGTCAACACTCGTCGTCGAGCATTCTGTCTGTCTATCTTGATCTGAGTAAGTAGTGCAGACAGTCCTTGAGTTACTACCCTGAGTGAATCTGCGGTGTCCGAAGAAGGAGCCACAACTACGGGAGCAGCCTTCGCTGGGTATCTTCCTGCTGAATCTTTAGGCTTATTTTTGGGCATTTTTTCGTCTCTCGTTCTCTTCCTCGATATGTCTGTTTAGCAGGGAAATGTAGATCTCTCTTTCCCAGGGATACATATTATCTAACTCAGTCAAAGAGTACTTGTAGAACTGCATCATAGTAAAATTACTCAAATAGTAATTCATCAATGTTTCATTATTAACAATTAGACGAAAAAATCAGTAAGACCTTCCAAAACAATAACATCAACAAACCCACACTTCTTACACTTGAAGTCCAGTTTCTTTCTCAACTTAGGACTGTCGATATAGAATTCGAGGAACTTTTGAAACACACTCAGTTTCAGATCAGTAATGAACACCATAAGTTCTTCCTTGGTGTAGTCATCATAGACAGTATCCTTGTCCGAGATAGAAACAATATCGCTGGCGATGGCTGTCATCAGAACACTGGCATCCCGATACTTGTTGTACTCTTCCAGTAACTTGGCAGACTTCAGAGAAGGATAACCCATTCGGATAGTCATATCATTGTGTACAGTAATATCTCTGTTGTTAGATGCCGAGAAGTCTACCTGGATATCCTCAAGGTTAACATCTACAGTAGTAGTAGCTCCACAGATCTTTGTGGTCTCATCCTCTTGTGGAACAGAATTATTACATTTGAATGACAGAGTAGATACTTCGCCGACCGACTTGGACCTGAGCTTCAGAATAATATATTCGATATCGAAGTAGGTGAGCTTGTCTGGATTAATATCTCCGGTGCAACAGGACTCGACTAAGTCCTTGACACAACGCACTAATTCATCAGGATCTTTTGAGTCCTGAAGCATCAGCAGAATCTTCTGTTCCTTTACTGTGTAGGGACGAAAGATAAAAGACTTCTGGGTAGAAGGAATCTTCACTTCAAATGTTGGGTGTTGTAGTTTTGGTAAGGCCATTTATATCTCCATGATTATTTCATTGGGGGATGGGTGTCTAATGCAATCACTTGCAATTGTTCGTATGAGAATGTTACCGAGTATTCCATTAGCTTATCGGTGTCGGCCCAGGATAGATCAACATCATCTATTGATATAGGTATGGCTCGTATAACCTTGACCTGATATGCACTTGCATCTGTTTCATAGGTTAGAATTTGGTTCGCCACGCCGGGCGAGAGCTGACTCCCAGCTTTAGTAATAATAGCCACGTCGGCCACCGTAGGTCTAGTTTGGGGGGATAAATTACCTTCATCATATACCTTGATCGTAATATCAGAACTTATGTCGTCATAATATGCCATAGTATTTGTACTGAAGTTCTGAATGGATTTCATCCATATCTCAAATTGATATCGATCTTTTGAATCTTTTGTTGTGAGAAATGTTAGTCTAATATCATTGTAGGTTCTTGATACTGGTACTCGTAGTACGGGCATTCCACCATGTAACCTGAAGTCTGTGGTGTTGATCGTCATACCAGGAATCATTGCGGCGATACAACGAATTGTACCTAATTCTTTCAACCCACCACGAACGAACTTAACCTCAAACTTAGATGGCTTGAGGACTCCATCCTTATTGATACTCGTGACTATATCGTTTACATTGAATGCCATACGAGTATTTATTTACCGTATAATTCTTTTTCGGTCATGACCACAAACTCAATGTTGTTGTACTCGGCAAACTTCTTGGCGGCGATCCATTTAGCCTGATTGACCGCATAGGTCTGACACTCCTTGATATATCGGGGAGTTACTCGGGACTTCTTCTTCGGAGGAAGAGTCTGATCATAGGGTTTGACTTCGACGATATACTTCTTGATCTGTCCGTTGGAACTTCTTAGCTTGACATAGAAGTCCACGAAGTATCTGTGTGGCTTACCATCCACCGGAGATATATAGGGAATGACTATCTCCTCTGATCCATACTCCAATACATTGGTCTGTTCATCCAACCATCGAAGTAGCTTCAGTTCCCAGGACGAACGATATATAATATTATTAACGTTGCCTCGATACTTCTTCGGATTGATGGGAATGAACTGCCCCTGTAAGTATTTACTCATTGTTAGAAGATATTTATTCGGCATGTATAAATAATATCTGATATGGCCATCCTAGCGACCAACCCAACTGATCCCACTACGATTGTATACCCAAATGATCTTGTCCATGCAGGTAATCGATATGGCAATCAGTTCATGGCGATATACATCAATGTAGATAGTGATACCAAATCTCCTGATATTAAATTTTCCCCTACAATCAAAACTGTAGCTGGCGTTCCGGCCCGAGGTAAAGCTTCAGGTGATTCACAAATAACTGGTTCAATAATAGATAAGTTCCAGAGTAATCAAGGTGGGAATTTCATTGGTCGAAGTAGTGGTGGAAGTAAGACCGTGAAATCTATCTACCTACCTATCCCACTGAACATTTCGGCTAATGCTGAGGCCAAGTATGAGGGATTCGATTTTGGAACTGCGGGGGCTAAATTAGGTTACAGTATTTTACAGGGCGGCGGATCATTAGCAACTGATGTTCTTAAAGTAAAAAGTCCTATTGCTGGATCTTTAGGTACGTTAATAGGCACCGTTGCCGCCAATACTAGAGAAATAGGAGTAAATTCTGCATCGGCTGGGTTTAGAGCAATAATCAACCCCCACAAACAACTCCTGTTCAAGGGTGTGGAATTGAGAAACTTCACCTTCCAATATAAGTTAGTGGCTCGGGATAAGACAGAAACTGATACCATTGACTACATCATACGCCTTCTCCGATATCATATGCTACCTGATCTGGGTAATGGGATTGCTGGATTGGGTGGAGGATTGACTTTAACTTATCCTTCCGAATTTGATATGGCATTCTATATGTATGAGGGGGGTTCTCCTAAACTAAATCCGTATCTCCCTGCCATCTCCACCTGTGTACTAACAAAGATGGATGTTACCTATGGAGAAAAGGAGATAGTATCCCACGTCGATGGTTCTCCCGTAGAACTAACATTGAGCCTATCATTCCAGGAAACTCAGGTCATGACTAAGTCTGTTGTGAATGCCTTTGATAGTTATATTCATGGAGAAGGTTTGGCTATATCTCCGGGTGTGAATGGTAAGTTAGAGGGAGCTGCTACTACGCAAGTTCCAACTGAATTTACCTTACCAGGACCGGGGAAAACACCGATCATACTTCCAGTTCCAATGTCATAGAGACTAGTTAAATAATCATATGCCATACTTTGCTCCCATCAACTATGTTCTTTATCCTGACTTCCAGGACAAGACGCAATATAATATCCTGAAGAACATCACGACCAGAGTCATCAAGCAGATGGCTCTCATCGATGATAAGACAGTGTATTATGACTACACCATGTCCGATCATGAGTCCCTAGAAAGTATCTCCCAGACTCTCTATGGCACTCCCGCATACTACTGGACCATTCTTGTCATCAACCGAGTCTTCGATAAGTTCTATAACTTTCCCTTATCGGCCTCTCAGTTCACCGAATTCATTGTGAGTAAGTATGGCTCGATCACGGCAGCGACGACCTCCTTCAGATATTTCATAAAGGCTTCGACCTATACCACAAACTATGTCGAGGTGAATCAGACTGCGTACACGGCATCATCAGATCCCACCAAGTATTCTATCTCTCTGTATGATGACGAGACAAATACCAACGAGGCCAAGAGAACCTTCAAGGTCATAAACCCGAAGTATGTTAATCAATTTGTGAAACTATACTCAAGCCTGGCCAATCAATAATGCCTATTCTACCCGGACAATTTGAATTAGAATCCCTGGATATATTCTCCACCTATGGTTCGCAGTACGTGGACCTGATTGGAATATATCAGCAGATCAATATCTTCGAGTCCATCCTGGCTCCCTGTCTTACTGGGTATATTGTTGTTACTGATACCCACAATCTGATCTCGGGGACGGCTTCCCTTCCTATCATGGGAAACGAGCTTATTCAATTCACCTTCAATGCTCCTGACTTCAAGGTACAGAATGAGGATGGAACCTGGAGTCCACCCAAAAAGAATAAGATATCATTTACTGGTAAGGTAACCGACATCAAGAACATGAGTCTGGTGAATGAGGGTGCCCAGAACTATGAGATACATTTCTGCTCCGAAGAACTTATTCTTGATAAACAAATAAAGATATCCCAGTCCTATAAGGATATGTCCTTGGGTAAGATGGTATCGAAGATCTTCTCGGAGTATTATAAGAAGACATCCTCGTCCGTGGAGTTCGAAGATACTCTGCACAATCAGACTGTAGTAATTCCTTCATGGAGTCCGCTCAAGGCAATCTCCTGGTTGGCCTCTCGATCAATCTCGAAGAAGCATAAGACTCCTCAGTTCTTCTTCTATCAGTCTCTGTACAATGATGGAATAGTTACCAGTTCCAATCGCTCCCGGACTTCGGATCTATCCGATCAATCCTCCACAAAGTATTGGTTCCTGTCAACGGATGAACTGATTGATCTGTGGGGAGGTGATGTTCGTAAGACTATCTTCTACAGTCCTATCACAGTGCCCCAGAGTCCTCGGAGTGATGGGGATTCTATGAACTTCTCCAATGCCCTGAACTACGAGATCATTCATTCCTTTGATACTCTGAACAATGTTAGTCGAGGTATGTTCAATTCCAGACTCCTTGCTCATGATATCACCAACAAGACCCTGACCAAACATGATTATCAATATGATAAGAATTTCGGAAAGTATAAGCATGTCAACTCATCCAAATTCTCTACGGGAGTAATAGATTCATTTGGTAAGACCTTTACTGATCCTGACTATGCGGAGGCCCATCAGATGCTGGCATCCTCTGGAACCAGCGAGAATCCTAATTACCTTTCCAATATATCATCGGCTCGACTGGATCGAATCCAGTCCCTAAATAATTTCAGACTGAGAATAATATTACCTGGTGATGGTCTGACCGAGTCCGGGGATCTGATCAACTTTCAACTGAATTCAATTGAAGCCGACACCCAGGCTCTCGATCCATTCTACTCTGGTAAGTATATGGTGAATAGTATTCGACATACGATCTCACGCTCTCCTTCGGAGTACAGAATATTTCTGGATTGTTCCAAGGAATCATTGAATATAGATGTGAAGGATTTCAAACCGGGTGCTTAAATCAACTGATCAATTCATGGGGTTCGATGGCTTCGTATGGTTCCAGGGTGTGGTGGAATCACGAGCAGACCCATTGTTTCTGGGAAGACTGCAAGTAAGAATCCTGGGTATTCATACAGAGGATAAGAGTAAGATTCCCACGAAAGATCTGCCCTGGGCCTATCCTGTTATGCCTGTTACTTCGGCCAGCATGAATGGTATTGGTCAGACTCCTATTGGTGCGGTAGAAGGTACCTGGGTAGTAGGGTTCTTCCGAGACGGCGAGAGTTGTCAGGAACCAATGATTCTGGGTACATTCGGGGGTATTCCACAATCAGAACCCAAGTCCGACCAGGGCTTCAATGATCCCAATGGATTCTATCCTCTGTCCGACTATCTCAAGGAACCAGATACAAACAGACTGGCCCGTAATGAGAACATAGACAATACTGTTGTAGCCGAGAAGAAGAAGAATCTACAGACAGGAATATCGGTCGCCCTTAATGCCGATGATGCCTGGGACGAACCCACACCTCTTTACAACACAACCTATCCCTACAATCATGTTTATGAAACCGAGTCCGGACATATCAAGGAATACGATGATACTCCGGACAACGAGAGAATACATGAGTATCATAGAATGGGAACATACTATGAGATTGGTCCAGATGGCAGCAAGGTCACCAAGGTAGTCAATGATAATTATTCTATTGTCATGGGTGGAGACTATGCCTATGTGGATGGTGTATGTAATCTGACAGTCAATGGTGATGTGAATGTATCCTGTAATAAGGATGCTAACATCGAAATAAACAATGATGCAAATATTACAATCAAGAACAATGCAACGGTATCTGTGGATGGTGATACTTATCTGGATCTGACCGGAGACATGACCTGTGATGTGGGGGGTGATGTTACTCTGACTTGTGCGAGTGATGGCACGGGAATAGATATATATACCTATGGTAAGGGTGATGTAAGTATTCAGGCCCTGGGTGGAGGCAATGCAACAGTGGCCGGAACCAATGTCACTGTCAATTCCACATCATCAACAACAATAACCTCGAAGGGGTTTCTTGCCCTGAGTGCTCCCCTTGGAATAACAATAAAGACAGATGGTATGTTACAACTCCAGGGTGGGTATGTTCAGTTGGCATCAGGCTCGAAAGGCCTGGATATCACTGCCGGAGCCGCAGGTATTGGTATGTCAACAGTATCAGGCATATCATTGATGACACCAAAGGTATTGCGTCTGGGCAAACTCACCTTCGATCTAATCTAAAACACAGAGGATAACTATGCCATTCCCATTTACAATTCCAACAATCCCTCCTGCTGACTTACCTGTTACTGGTAATGTATTGTATCAGGCATTCGCTCTGGTCAAGCTCGCTCTGGCGAAGGTTCATGCCACCCAGGTCAAGATCAAGAGTTATGAGGTAAAGGCCCGAAAGCTAATTGCGGATAAACTAATCAAGGCCGACAAGGTAATCAATGAGGCTAAGTATGCCAAGGATATCATTGCTATATTCGGCTTCGCCGCCCCGGTAGCTAATGTTGCATATAAGCAATTCAGGAATCCCAAAAAACCCCAGAGTCCAAATCTCGTCCAGGCACTATCTCAACTAAGTTCGGCATTCGATACCCTGAATATATCTGGTTCCCTGAATGGAATAACAGGATCATCAAGATCCCTGATCAATACTTCTCAGTCAACGATAACATCCTTCAGTAATATTTCAAAGGACATATCAAAGACAGGAACCCTGACAGCAAAGAATATTACTGATATCAATAAGATCATACCAGCCCTTACGGGTAATCTGTCTGATATAACCAGTCTGGTTCCTACTCTGGGCGTACCTTTGCATATCATCAATGAGTTGAATGCATCAATAAGAAACATCAATAACATCATGCTTCAGTATCAGAACATCATGGATAAGATAAAGAACCTGAAGAAACAAAAGAAGAATACTACTCTGGTAAGGTTTGATCTGTTAGGTATCAGTTACCTGAATAAGTATACAGCAAAGGTGCCCGTAGTTGGGTCGATCCTGAAACTGTTTGGACTGTAGAGCTATGTGTGTGTGGATAAGCCTGTGGATAACTTTAGGAAAGTTGTGGATAAAGTCAGATCCTGGGGATTTGGGCCTACCTAAATATCATAATTCTATCAAAAACGTGTAAAGTAGCTAAGTACCATTATACCTCCTCTGCGCTTATCCACAACCCACACTCCTCCGAATTTGTCAAGTAGTATTTTGACTTACTCGATGTTACTCCCTATGTTACTAAGTGACTTACTCGATGTTACTAAGTCAAATAAATACTACTATGGCAAATACCGCATTCCGATATAAGGATATAGATATATCCCTGCAACGTAACCCGGCCACCGGAGACATCTATACACTTACTGATAATGATGCAGTAAGACGCAGTGTTAAATTATTAGTTACTACTGCACTGGGTGAGAGATTGTTTCATCCTGAGATAGGTTCGACTGTATATAATTCTTTGTTCGAACCTATGAATGCCACAACCATTCTGAATATCAAACGATCTGTCCAGGATGTCCTAAAGAATTATGAACCTCGGGTGACTCTACTTACTGTGGATGTTATCGAGAACACAGACAGCAATGGTATCAATATTAATATATTCTTCTATGTCAATAACATTCCTCAGCCAGTCTCGGTGACTGTCAATCTACAACGAGACCGCTAAAAATAATACTTGACATTCATAATAGCAATGTGGTATACGTGCGTGCGTGTGCGTTCCTCTTCCCTCTTCCGATTCATATATGATTAAGAGATTTTAATATAGGATCGCTGGACATTGCCCGGCCCAGTTGCTATAATTCTTACATGAGCCGCCAGACAATCTCACAATCGATCAAAGATCAACTCGCCAACGAACTCATCGCTCGGTATGGTACCACGATCACTCGCCCCCAGTTGATGTCGGTTGCGAAGAAGTTCCGCATCGATCAACCCTATTGGTTGCAGTCAAAGAAGATTGGCTGGGGTACATATGATATCTCCGCTTTCGTTGCCAAGACCAATCAGGCTTCTTCGACTCCTGTAGAAGCAGAGACCACTGTGGTTACTGATGATGATATCCTTACCTCACAGCGACGAAAGTTCCGCACTCTTGATCGTATGGCTGGTGGCGTTGTGAAGCAGCAGGTGCGCTCGATGGTCGTGTCGGGACCTGCTGGTATCGGTAAGACCTATACGATTGAAGGGATCCTTGAATCGGCTGCTGATGCTGGCACCATTCAGTTCACATCGGTAAAGGGTTTTGTTCGACCCACTGGCCTTTACAAACTGCTCTGGGAAAATCGTGAAGAGAACCAGGTTATTCTGTTGGACGATGCCGACTCTGCATTCGGCGACGAAGTCTCGCTGAACCTTCTCAAGGGTGCCCTGGATACCAGCAAACGCCGGGTGATCTCGTGGCGCTCTGAGAAGAAGTTTGAGGACGAATCTGGCGAGATCATTCCCAATTCATTTGAGTACAAAGGCTCGGTCATCTTCATCACGAACCTGAACTTTGAATCGATGATCGCAGCCAACAACAAACTGGCTCCTCACTTTGCTGCTCTGATCTCTCGTTCATTCTACATCGACCTGAACCTGAACTCCACCAAAGAATATTTGATCCGGATCAAGGACGTTCTGGAGAACACCGACATGGCCTATACGCTGGGACTGAGCGAGAAGCAGACTGCCCAGATTATGGATCTCTTTACAAAGTATCACAATCGGTTCCGGGAACTGTCTTTGCGGATGGTCCAGAAGGTTGCCAAGATCCTGATGTTTGCCGAGAATGATGAGGACTTCCGGGACGTGGTCGAGACGACCTGCTGGAAATCTCGATCCTAGTAGTACTTGACATCTTCAGAGAGGAACTGATACAATAATTATATGGAAGCCATCAAGACCATCGAATATAGGATTGAATACTCGACACGTAATGCTGCAGCTCCTTCTTGGCAAACGTCAAGTTGGTCGGCCCAAACCCTCAGTGATCTGAACTCGAAGGTTTGTAGGGTGAAAATGTTACAATCTGAGATAGGACCATTCAATTATCGGCTAGTGGAAGTGATCCGTATGGAAAGGGTTATACCAGTAAATTAATCCGTTCGCTTGACACCACGCCCACCATTTGATATAATTTCTATATAAGGTTTGATTGAAACGACATGATGCTCTCTGAACTACAATTCGAATTCCCTGATGCAACTTCGACCACCTGGCACCAGCATTCAAATGGTGGTGGCTGGGTTCAGAACACAGCGTCAGTAGACGACACAGCCTTTGTTGGACCTGATGCCATAGTCTATGATCATGCCTTGGTCTGTGGTTATGCCATGGTATACGGTGAGGCCGAGATCTCTGGTTATGCCATGGTCTATGATAATGCCGTGGTCTCGGGTAATGCCCAGGTCTCTGATAATGCTGAGGTCTCGGGTAATGCCGTGGTCTCGGGTAATGCTGAGGTCTCGGATAATGCCTGGGTCCGGGGTGATGCCTGGGTCTGGGATAATGCCTGGGTCTCGGGTAATGCCGTGGTCTCGGGTAATGCCGTGGTCTCGGGTAAGGCCGTGGTCTCGGGTAAGGCCTGGGTCTCAGGTACGGCCTGGGTCTCAGGTACGGCCTGGGTCTCGGAATAGTACTTGACATCTTCCCTACCATTTGCTATACTTTCTATATGACCAACGCCACTGAAATCAAAAACATGATCCCTGCCAAGACTGGAAACTTCGTAGACGATGTCCGTGCTGGATACTACCAAGCAGTTGTTACCGCTCATTTCAAATTGAGAGATCAGCCGTCGTTTTGCTTTCATGAACTCCCGGTGTATACTTTCGATGATGACTTCGAGCAGCATCTTCTGAACCATGGTGTACCTTCCCAGTATGTAAAAAAGGTTGCATATGCAGCCTATGAGCAGGGACATAGTTCTGGTGATTCCGAGATTGTCAACTGTGCCTGGGATCTGATCGAGATCTTCAACTAGGTGTTGACACCACGCCCACCATTTGCTATAATTTCTATATGGACATCAACACAGATAGATCATTTCAGTTCGAGGCATCCCGCCGGGACCACCTGTTTGGTAATGCCACGGTAACAGCCGAGGCCTTTCAGGAAGCTAGGAACTGGGAAGATGTGTTGTACTGTACCAAATGCGAAGAACCCTTCGCTCCCTGCGGTGATTCCACGGGGCACTGCTATCGGTGCCGAGGGTATTATCACCTCGCCCACATGGACTATACTGACTACTAAGGTTTGATATGACACTCTCTGATCTGAACGTAACTTTCCCTGATGCCACTTTGGAAACCTGGCACCAGCATTCAAATGGAGGAGGCTGGGTCCAGAACACAGCCACCGTGGCCGACACAGCCTTTGTTGGACCTGAGGCTCTGGTCTCTGGTGATGCTGAGGTATCTGGTGATGCTGAGGTATCTGGTAATGCCTGGGTCTCGGGTGATGCCATTGTCTCTGGTAATGCCCAGGTATTTGGTAATGCCATGGTCTCGGATTATGCCCAGGTCTCTGGTAATGCCCGGGTCTCGGATAATGCCCAGATCTCGGATTATGCCAGGGTCTCGGGTGCGGCCCGGGTCTCTGGTAATGCCTGGGTCTCGGATGCGGCCTGGGTCTCAGGTGCGGCCCAGGTCTCGGGTACGGCCTGGGTCTGAGAATAGTACTTGACAACGTCCCCACCATTTGCTATACTGTCTATATGGCCCTCAACGAAATCAAAGTCGGATCGATCTGGGAAGCTCTCATGAATTATCAGTGTCTCACTATCATGGATTCCACCACTCATGCGGCGACCAATGAAGTGGTCGTGAAGGATTGGTATTGCGGACCATGCCATCGACGTATGTCCATCGAGAGTCTACGGAATAATTATCGTAACCTGAGGTAACTAGGTTGAAATAGTACTTGACAACGTTCCCGCCATTTGCTATAATTTCTATATGAACAGCTTACAAATTATAATTGATCCCTTGGGTTGTGAATTGAATCCCAAGGCAGATCTGGAGTTGATCGACATTCTCTATATTCCATGTGAGAGTCTGGCTGCTGCCAAGAGACTCATTGCGGATCTGAAAGAGACGCTGGACCTGAGGAAGTTTCTGGGTCTGATGGAACCCATGGGACGGGCAGCATTCGCATACTATTCCGATCCTGTTACTGGTGTCACTGATACTTGGGGAGCCTGGTAATCGGATAATGCCTGGGTCTCAGGTACGGCCTGGGTCTCAGAATAGTACTTGACAACGTTCCCGCCATTTGCTATAATTTCTATATGGACATCAAAGACACTCTCCTCACCATCGCTTCCTGCCTCGCCACGATTCTTCTGGTAGTTGGTTACCTGGTGGCAATGTAATGAATGACAGATTGTTAGACTACGCAGAAGACTGCGCTTGCCGGGAATGTGGGACCGATTGGACCTATGGCTTCCGTAGGGGTCTGTGTCCGACATGCCAAGACGAACAAGATAATTATGAAACCGACACAGATCCATTTATTATGTCTCTGCCCTTTTAACCTAAGGGGGGGGAGATTCGAATAAAGGTCCTTGACAACGTTCCCGCCATTTGCTATACTGTCTATATGGACATCAAAGACCTCAGCCCGAAGATTCAAAATTTCATCATGCAGCATAGTCCCAGCGACATTATGTATGCCATCAAGAACCCGGCCTACTTTGGCCTGATTGAGGCTGATATAGTAGAGTTGCATACTTACCTGTTTGCGATTATTCGTGAGTCTCAGGATAATCTTTGGGGATGGTAGGGAACCTCTGAGTCCGGGAATACAAAATAATTAAGGTTGATATGATACTCATCAGTAATACTCTGAAGTTACAACTAGACGATAACGAAGACGAAGAACTTACGGGTACCTTGGTGTATCGACTGGAAGAATCAGATCACCAGGCTATACAACAACTGGTCCTGGAAGACGACCTGTTCTATGATAACCCCTCAGGGGGAGCGATGAGAGAAGAGGCTCTTCAGGAGAAGACCCTCGATTATATACTTGATCATGATGATGTATCCTGCGGTCGGGGACTAGACCATATCTTTGTGGACGATTGGGCAATCAAGGTCAACGGCGATTCTGTAGTTATGAAACCAATTTGTTGGTGGTTTGCATAACATCCCCCGAGATACATCGAGTCATTAAAGTAACATCACCCCATCGAGTTACCGATGGGGTTTTTCTTTTGTATCTACGCTATAAATAGGTACAGAGGATCTATGGCCGATACCACCACCAAGCTAGTCTCCGAATTAGATTTTGAAACCATCCGAAGTAACATTGCTGCGTTCATTGCCAATAACTCAGACTTCACGGACTACAACTTCGAAGGATCAGGTCTATCGATCCTCATGGATATCCTCGCCTTCAATACTCATTATAATTCAATGTACCTCAACATGGCTGTCAATGAGAACTTTGTGGACACGGCACAACTAAGATCCTCTGTAGTATCTCTGGCCAAGAACATGGGGTATACTCCCAAGTCATCCAAGTCATCTATTGCCAAAGTATCATTCTACTTCACCAGTCTGGACCCCGAGAACACTCAGGTTAAGATAGACTCCACCACAGTATTCACATCCACTCTGAATAACACTACCTATACCTTCTCTCCTATAGATACTTACTATGCCACATCCTTATCAGGGAGATACACATTCTCGGATATATCAATTCGAGAAGGTTCGTATATAAGTACCTCGTCTACTTCTCAGGGATCTGCCAACGAAACCTTTCTGATCAATAACTTCAGCATTGATCTGGACTCGGTAGTTGTCACTGTGCAGAATTCGGCGACCGATACCACCACCGTAAGTTACTCTCCTGTTACTTCTATCACTACACTGAGTCCCACATCGACTACTTACTACCTCTTTGAGACTCCCACACGATCCTATGAGATTCAGTTTGGTGATGGTGTACTTGGTAAGAAGCTGGTCTCTGGTAATATTGTTACTATTACATATCAGACCTCCGCTGCCGATGCATCCGATGGTTGTGCTCAATTCACTCTGGCAACTACCATCGATGGTATATCCAGAAGTCTCACCTATACCAATGTTGTTCCTTCCTCGGGTGGTGCCATCGAAGAACATACCGACTCCATCAAGACGAACTCTCTTCAGAACTTCAGAACCCAGTCTCGCTCGGTCACTGCTGACGACTACAAATACTTTCTGACCCGAGACTATCCCTTCGCCTCTTCCATCAACGTGTGGGGTGGCCAGGACGCCATTCCGCCCCAGTACGGCAAGGTCTTCCTGTCGTTCAAACCCACAACAGGTCTCGTCCTCAGCAATGCCCAGAAACAAGTCATACTCAATGATGTGATCTCCAATAAGAATATTGTTTCTATCATTCCTGAGATCATCGACCCAGAGTATATCTTCCTACAGATAACATCCAATGTGGGTTATAACTCAAAGGCAACTTCCCAGAGACCCGGCGACATTCAGACTTCTGTGATTGCGGCGATCAATAATTATAATGACACAACTCTGACTCAGTTCGGAACCAACTTCACATACTCTCAGTTCACGTCACTTATTGATAATGCCGATCCTTCTATCATTGGTAACATCACTCAGGTAACAATGAGAAAGAATATTCCGGTGGTGCTCAATACCTCTTTACAATATACCATTGACTTTCAGAATATTATTCATCCAGGATCAGTTCAGAATAAGTATGCATTCCAGGCAGCGAATGATACCGAATTGAATACAGGCACAGCCAATCTATACCTCGATGATGATTCACTGGGTAACATCAGAATCTATAACTTCGTCGGTACCGATGTCAAGACTGTGAATTATATCAATCTGGCAGCAGGAACTGTGGACTATGCCACTGGTATTATTACTCTGAATAACTTCACTCCCTCTACGGTTAACTCGGACAATACCTTTGATATTGTGGTCAAACCCCAAGAGTTCTCGATTGGTAATATTACTTCCAAGAGAAATACCATTCTGACTATCAGTCCTGCTGATGTACTGGTTTCTGTGACGGCCAACTAATATGGATTTCAATCGTAGTCTATTCATCGAATCTCAGATCCCTCAGTACATCCGGGATACCTATCCGCTGTTTGTGTCTTTCATCAAGCAGTACTATTCCTATCTGGATCGATCCATTGGTCAACTCATTGCAGTAAAGGTTACGAATTCTGGAAAGAATTATTCTGCTGCTCCTACTGTTCAGTTACAGATCCTAGACAACGTGGTGAGTTCAGTAACCTATGGTCAGTACATCAGTGACACCAAGGGTGCCGTGGTTACTGCTGTGATAAAGCAGGGACAGCTTACCAAGATTGTGGTCAGTGCGTATGGTTCTGGTTATACCGATGCCGATGCCGTCCGAGTAGTCATCACCGATACCACGGGATCTGGCGCTGTTGCTGCTCCGGTGGTCGTAAACAATCTTGGTAATATCAATCAGGCGACCAAGGCTTCGGTTTCTGTCAGAGACATCGACAATGAATATGATCTACTCACCACCTATCTGACCAATGAGTATATTCCTAACTTCCCTGTTAATCTATATTCGAATGATGTTACTGTGGAAGTTAATAAGTTTGTCAAGTTCATCAAACAATTCTATGGGTCTAAGGGAACCGAAGATTCACTCAGGTTCCTGTACAGAATTCTTTTCAATACGGATCTGAACTTCTACTATCCTTCTACGGATATGCTTCGGGTGTCCGATGGTAAGTGGACTCAGAATAATTATCTCTCTCTAACAGGTGCTCCGGGAATAGATCCTAATGGTTATGTGGGTCATCGAGTGATTGGTAATACTTCTAATGCTGTGGCTCTGGTGGATTCTGTGGGAGCAACCGGAGCCGTCTATCTCTATGATCTCTCGGGGATTAATGGCGCCTTCTCAACCACTCCAGAAGACCTCTACAACTATCCTATCACTGGTAAGGCCGAGAAGATTGGTACCACCTATAACACCGGAGCCACAAGTATCTTCTATGTGGCCAATGGATCATATCTAGGCACCGATGGTCAACCCTCGTCCAATAAGAAGATCCAGGATTCACGTTACTATCAGCAGTTCTCCTATGAACTTCGAGCAGATCAATCAATCACTCAGTTCAAGAATCTGATTGAAGAACTTATTCATCCGGCTGGACTCAAGTATTTTATCTTCCTTACTCTGAATGAACAGATTGCATATCATATATATACTCGGGCCACAGCCACAGCTTTGGTTGGTGCCACTGGTGGAGTACTATCATATTCAATTACAAATCCTGGTTATAATTACTCGTCTGTTCCTACTGTAACTGTTACAGGAGCACCAAACACAGCAGTTGCCTTTGCCACTATCTATGCGGGTTCTGTGACGGCAATAACATTCACCTCAGGCAACACTGGGTACACTGTGGTTCCGACAATTACATTCGATGATCCTCTGACTACAGGTATCACAGACTCCGAGACCAATGTAAATCCTCGACCTGATATTAGTATTGTAAGTTCATCCTCTCCGGCCTGTGCTGCACTGGGACCCACCTATCAGAATATTGATTTCTTCAAGAGTTATACCGAACCCATATTCTTTGAGGACTTTTCTGGCACTACCACAACTCAGGGATCCACCGGAGCCACCGGAGTTCTTAATATTGGTGCATCAGGACACTTCACCAATGATTCGGATCTGGTGGGATTCACTGCCATCATTGGTGCCACTGGTGCCACTGGTGTTCTTACTCGCACAGTCACTCGCTATAATTCTGCCAACCAGAGTATCACCTTTGACACTCCGATTCAATTTGGATATCCGGGATCGGTCTGTAGCTATAGACTTCTGGAAAATCCTCGGTTCACCTTTGTCAATAATACCAATGGTACCATGAAGGGTGCGACTGCCTTTGGTAATCTTCTCAACTATGGATTCACCAACTATGTGGTCTCTACTCTGTCCGCTGCGGTAGATGCATCTACTGGTGTGATTCCTGTGGTTACTCAGAACGACGATTACTATAACACCAATGATGTTATTCTGGTAGACTCCGAGAAGATGTTGATCAATGGAGCCACAGGTTCTTTGGCAGGAGCCACTTCCTTTCTCAATGTTACTCGTGCCTATTATGGAACTGGTGCAACAACTCATACTATAGGTGCCACTGCCTTCAGCACCTCACGCCATGCATTCCGAGACTACAAGTTATATGTTACTTCGGGCACAGGCTCAGGACAGTCTTCGACCATCGTAGGTTTTGATGGTGCCTCAGGAATCATCACCTATTCTCCTGTGTTCTCGACTGCTCCGAATACCAATTCAACATACTATATCTCCAAGGATCTATATAATAATTCTGGTTACTTCACGACCTATGTGGATTCTATCACTCTGCTTTCTGGTGGTTCTGGTTATTCATCAGGAGCGACTGGTCCCCTGGTTACAATCGATGCTCCTTTGGTAGGAACTCAGGCCACTGCCTACGCCACGGTGGTTGGTGGAGTTATTACTGCTCTGACTTTGGGTGCAACAGGTTCTGGTTATATCACGACTCCCAAAGTAACCATCACCAATCCTACTGCGATAACAGTTCCTGCCTTTGCCTATGTGGATCTAAAGAGTAATACCAGTGCTCCGGCTGCGGACTATCTAAACTACTCTTCTGTGGGTGGAGTGATTCTTTCTGTTCCGGGTGCCACCGGAGTGTTTAAGACTGCTCAGGCCAAGGCTACTATTGCCAATGGATCTATCACCGGAATAACAGTGATTGCTGGAGCATCTGGAGCCGGATATGTAGAAACTCCCAGAGTAACTTTGAATGGTGGCGGAGCGACTATCACCTATTCTGGAACTACTGTTACGGATTCGGGTGGTCAGGCCTATGCAGAAGTGTCTGGTGGTAGTGTGGTCAGTATTGTTCTGACTACCAATGGTCTTGATTATACTTCGCCTCCCTCAGTAGTTATTGATGCTCCAGGAATTCGTAAAGGTTGCAGAGTTATTCAGCCATCCACGGGTGCTCAGGGAAGTGTTGATGAATGGGATCAGGATAATAACCTACTCTATATTTTCAAGGATCCGGTGTCTCCTGACTTCACTGCCTCGACTCTGTCCTGTAATGGACTAAATATACCTGTGGCTTCGGTATCTGGGAACTACAGTACACGAGGGAAGAGAATCAAATCCATCCAAGAATCCGAAATAAATATCATAAAGGTCTAAGGAAGAAATGCCAAACATTCTAACAGAATCACTCAGACTCAAGAACGTCAATAACTTTGTCAGCAACGTGACAAATCAGAGTGTGTATTTCTCATTTTCTGATCCCACTGCCTGGTCCAATGTTAACTCTCCTGATACTCCCCTAGACTGTGTTAATCTTCAGAACGATATCTTCGGTGATATGGTCTATATGAAAAGAGTACAACCTACCAATGTGGTTAATGTGGTTCCTTATTATGGTTGGGTTACTGGCAAAAAGTATCAACAGTATAGTGCCTCAGTAGATATCAAGACTCTGACCACTGCTCAGACATATACTCGGGCCACGGCCACAGCAACTGTGTCTGGTGGAGTTATTTCATGTACAATTACAAATCCTGGTTCTAACTACTCTACTGCTCCTACAGTAACTATTACTGGCGCACCAAACACCGCCACCGCCGTTGCCACTATCTCTGCGGGTTCCGTGACTGCAATTACATTCACCGGAACAGGTAATACTGGGTACACTGTGGTTCCGACAATTACATTCACTGATCCTCTGACTCTATCAGGTACCACTCCTTCCACCTTTGATATCCAACCATTCTATGTGGTCAATACTTCCAACAGAGTCTATAAGTGTCTGGGTAACAATAGTAATATCAGCGCAGGAAGTACTGTTCAACCTACTTCCACATCTACTTCGGCAGGTGCTTCAGAAACAACAGTTGATGGATACATCTGGAAGTATATGTATACCATTCCGGCTTTTGATGCAGAACAATTTCAAACAACTAGCTGGCTGCCTGTAAGAACCATTAAATCAAATGATGGTTCGGATCAATGGACGATTCAACAAAATGCTCTGGCTGGTTCTGCTCCCTATCACGGTGCCGATGCTATCAAAGAATTGAATGCCACCAATCTTATGGTCAAGGTTCGAGTCAATGGTAATGAAGGTGGTCAGATTGTAGACACCAATGAGTATCGGCAGATCGGGATTGTTTCCAATCCCATCTTCACCGGATCATATTATAATGCAGGTGCGACAGGAGCAGGTGGTGCCACCGGACCCAATACTCTGAGATTGAATGCACTGCACGCAGCAACTTCTCCTATGATTTCCACCACACCCTACTATCCTACTGCTGGTAAGAGTATGGTAATTCTATCTGGTACTGGTGCAGGTCAGGTTAATGTAATCAGTAACTATGTCAATGATGTGGTCCCTGCCGTGTCCTTTGTTTCTAACTGGACAACCATTCCTGATACAACTTCTAAGTATGGGATTCTTGCCAACTCGGCTGTACTGAATCAGTGTGTGGTGCTTACTCTGGGTGAGGTAGGATCCTTTGCTCTGGATTCTACCGTAACATCAGGTGGAGCGAGTGGAACTGTTGTGAAGTATGATACTGTCAAAAATCAACTATATCTCACTTCAGTAACAGGAACATTCGTCGCTGGAACTCAGTTGGCACAAGGTCCTGTTGCTATATCTGCGGTGACTCCTGCGGCTGCGGTTGTCAACGTGGGAGATATTCTTTATGTAGAGAACAGAAAGCCCATCATAAGATACCCAGATCAGATAGAAGACGTAAAAGTTGTCATCGAATACTAATAAATACTCCAGAGGCCAACTATTAAATGTCTGTAATTTCCACTCTTAATTCAGCACCCTACTTTGATGACTACTCTCCTGAGACAAAGGACTTCCTGCGAGTATTATTCAAGCCTGGGTATGCGGTACAGGCAAGAGAACTAAATCAACTTCAGGCAATTCTACAGACTCAGGTCCAGAGATTCGGCAGTCATATCTTTAATGACGGGTCTCTTATTCTGGGTGGACAATCTACTCTGGATGTCACTACTGCTCGGTATCTTGTACTATTCAACAATACTCAGACAATCACCTCATTCGTTGGTGCCACAATTACTGGTGGGACTAGTGGAGCAATTGGTCTTGTTGTTGCCGTAGATTCTACAGATCCTAATACTCTTATCTATAGACCTCTGACTGGTCTCTCATTCTCTGCCTCAGAATCTGTTACTGTGACTGGTGGTCTCACTACAATCCTCCCTGTTACTGTGGCTGCGACATCCTTCACTGGTTCGTCTTCAACGGTATCAATTGACGATGGTATCTTCTTCACTCAGGGTAGCTTTGTAATCTGTCCTGCTCAGACCGTGTATCTGAATAAGAATAACAACATTCCAACCAAGAAAGTTGGTTTGGTAGCCAACATCACCACGGTGGATTCCACAGTAGATACTACTCTGCTGGATAATGCCAATGGTTCTTATAACTATGCTGCTCCGGGTGCAGATCGACTTCTGATCAATCTGGTACTTACTGCACTGGATATTAATTCAGTAACCAGTGCAAGTACATTCATTGAAATTCTCCGAGTTGATGCTGGTGTTCTTCAGCAACAAATCACTGGTCCTTCATACTCTGAAATTTTGAAGGTGCTTGCGAGACGAACCTATGATACAAACGGCGACTTCATTGTCAATCCCTTTGTGGCCAATCTTGAAGTCAATCCTGCTGTGGGTGCGACTGGTCCTTCGATGCTGCTCAAGATTGCTCCGGGCAAAGCATTCGTAAAGGGTTTTGAGATATCCACAATCGCCAAGCAATCTCTTCCGATTAATAAGGCAAGAACCACTGCCACTGATACAAATCATTATACATCAATCACCTATGGAAATTATGCAATCGTAACCCTTTCCAAGGGTCAACCCACCATCAGTGCTTTCCAGAGTCTGTATCTTTATGATAGCGGCAATAACACCATCGGTACTGCCAGAGCAAGGAACATCGAATACTCTGGAACCGCTGGCAGTTATAATCTATATTTGTTTGATGTAACTATCACAGGCACTCCCAATAAGACCTTCACATCTGTTACTTCGATTGGTGATAATGATGTCAGGTCATCTTCGAATCAATTATTCTTGGTTACCACTCCGGCTGCTCTATCATTCCCCGGAACAACTTCATTGGTATACGATACTGGATATGATGTTGTAGATAATCTATCGACTGGCACGATGAATGTGTCTTATCGTAAACAGTTCACTGTGAATCTTACTGCTGGATCAGGAACTTTCCAGACTCCATTTGCTCGTGAACGCTTTCAGGGTGTCGCAGGATCAACAGGAATTGATAATACCACCAAATCAGTATATTATGTTGTGACTGGTAATCCATTAACGGCTGCTATCACCACATACAATCTGGCTTTGAATAATCCTGGATCAGCTAGTCAGCAGACTGCAACTATTTCTTCGGTTGCTGGAGCAACAGGTCCACAGAATCCTACTGATATTCTGACTGTTACTGCATACATCAATAATAGTAATGCCGTACCCAACACCAAGACTCTGGCTCCGATGTCAACTCAGGGTAAGTTTGCTGCAAATTCTACTGCCAGCACAAACGTTACTCTTTCGGCTGATGCATCAGTTACTGATAACTTCTATAGCAATCTCACCATCACCTCGGGTACTGGTTCAGGTAGTACAGTATATACTGTTCAGTCATATGTTGGAGGATCGACTAAAGTTGCAACACTTACTGTGCCTGTCACAGTAACCACTGAATCCACATACAATGTGTGTCCTACATTTACCACAGGTGCTTCTGGTACGGGTTATGTCTACTCGGCCACAGGAATGGGAACTATTTCTCTGGGTGTGTCAGACGTAACTCGGATCGTGAAGATTATTACCACTACCTCAGGAAATCCTACCTCAACCGATTGGTTCAATACTGCCAATGATGTTACTGGTAAATACACATTCGATAATGGTCAGCGAGATAATTATTATGACTTATCTTCTGTCACATTAGGCACAGGTCAGGCTGTGGCCACTCCGGTGGTAATCTTCTTTGAATACTTGTCTCACGGTATCAATGATGGGTTCTTCTGTGCAAATTCATATAGCAATAAGAATATTCCTCAGTATTACAATGATTCTACTGGTAGAAGAATCAATTTATTCAATGCTATCGATTGTCGTCCAACAAAGCTGACTGCTAATACATTCGTGAGTGCTCAGACAATTGCTGCTCCTAACTCTAACTTCATCTCTACCATATCATATTACCTTCCGAGAATCGATAAGATTGTTGTAACCTCTGATGGTAAGTTCCTTGATATCACAGGCACACCCAGCAAGTCGCCCAAGGCTCCTGCTGATATTGATAATTCTCTTGACCTGTATACGATGTACATTCCTGCGTATACATATGGAACTGATTCAGTAGGTCTTACTGCGATCAGCAACAAGAGATATACAATGAATGATATCTCAAAGCTGGAAGATAGAATCGTCAACCTTGAATATTATGCTGCTCTGAGTGCCTTGGAACAATCCACCTCGACCTTTAATGTGGTTGATGCCAATGGTAATACTCGATTCAATAATTCTATTCTGGTTGATTCATTCACCGGAACAAATATTTCTGATGTATTCAATCCTGACAATACTTGCTCTATTGATATTGCTGATCAGGAACTTCGTCCAGCATTCCTCCAGAGATCATATGGTCTATCATTGATAACTAATTTAGAGTCTACTGATGGAGCCACAGGATATATCAAGAGAGGCGATCTGGTTACTGCTGCGTTTGATGATTCGAATACCGTAGTATCTCAGCCTCAGGCCACAACTCCAATCAATCTCAATCCATTCTCGGTTTTTGATTGGGTAGGTAGTCTTGCAATCACACCGAATAATGATACCTGGTATGACATTCAGGTGGGTCCTGTCAATCTCACAAGTCCAAATGGTATCTATGATAACTTCCATCCGGGTGCCGTCAATCCTTATGGGTCTCTTTACAATCAGTGGAATAATCTCTGGTATGGTGTACACACAACAACATCATATGAGAACACCACAGAGTATGATTCAGTATCAACAACGACCAGAGGAGCCGATGCCACGGGTTCTGTCTATGGTCTACAACCCATAACTCCGGGTGGCACGGCGGATAAATTATTCGGTCCCCTGGCAATATTTTCTGGCCACAGTGAGGCCATAGCCACCACGTCTGTTGCTGTTAGAAAAGGACCCTTCCTCACTTCTGATCCAAATGATATTGTTGGTTATTGGAATCTATATACAGAACCAACTTATGTTACCAATATTACAACAGTTCCTCGCTCAGTAACCAATGCAGTAACTTCATCGACTAATGTTCCGGTGCCTCCTCCGATTGGTCTGAATCAGTACCAGATTGGTAATATGGTTACCAATATTGCAATGACTCAGTTCATTCGTTCACGGACTCTGACATTCTCGGCTGTGGGTCTTAAACCATTTACCAGAGTATATCCATTCTTCGATGGTAAGACTGCTGCTGCTGGTGTCACTCCGACTGGCGGAACCCTGGGTGGAGCACTAACAACTAATGCTGCTGGCGCTGTATCTGGTACCTTTACGATCACTCTGGGTGCGTACTATACTGGTTCTAATATTTTCCTTCTTACTGACAATGTGAATGGAACCAGGACTGCTGAGACCACTGGTTGCCAGACAACCTACAAGGTTCAGGGTCTTGCCGATCCGTCCTTGAGTCTTGCCACTCCTCTGGCCTTGGTTGATGCTACTTCGTTTCAGTCCGTGTCCCAGAATCAACCTCAGACAAAGATCTATCCTTTGGCTCAGACATTCTACATTGATAATACCAATTATCCTGAAGGCATATTCCTTTCTAAGGCGGATCTGTTCTTTGCAACCAAGGATCCGACTCTGCCTCTTACAGTACAGATTCGAGATACTTCTAATGGATATCCTTCACCCACAAACATTCTAAGTACAGTAACCATCTCTGCGGCTTCGGTCAACACCTCAACAACCGGAACTGTGGCCACAACTGTAACCTTTCCGAATGTTGTGTATCTGAAGCCTGGTGAATACTGTATTGTGTTGATTGCCAACTCTAATCTATATGCACCCTGGGCTGCTGTGATTGGTCAGAAACAAATCGGCAGTTCGACTCTGATCTCTCAGAGACCCTATGTTGGTAATATCTTTAGAACTCAGAATGCCTCTTCCTGGACGGCTGATGTTACTACTGATCTTGCATTTAATCTTTACTATTGTAAGTTCAGTACAACATATCCTTTTGTAACAACCTGGAGTGACTATGATAGGGACCCTGGTGGTGTGCCTACTGCGGCTGATAATATTATCACCATCAATACAGTCACAGGTTCTACTGGAGCAACATTATACTTCACTGATATTATGGCTCCGAGTCTGGTGTATGGTGCAATTGTTGGTTCGACTGGTGCGACTGGAGCCATACCTGCTTCTACCACAATCACCGGAGGATCAGTCACTGCTGGGTCGATTACACTATCAAACACATTGAACTACCCGATTCAATCAGGAACTCCGATCACATTTTATCGGAAACCTCAGGGAGTGCTTCGTCCTAATGTGATTATGGTTCCCGAAGAGTCATACAATCCTTTCTCATCCACATCAATCTCTCAGGCAATCAAGGGATCTACTGGTCCTGGTTTTATTGATTCCACATACACAACACTAGCAACCAATAAGAACTTTGCCTATCCTTCAAGTGCTTATCAGGTAGTGACTGCTGGAGAATCATTCCGTAAAAAAGTTACCTGTTCAACTACCTCTCAGTATGTTTCTCCGGTGCTCAATGCAACTCGTCAGTCAGTTATTGCCGTGCAGAACGTAGTCAATAATGTATCTGGATTCACCACAACTCTTACTGCTAATGTGGGTTCGACTGGTATCACGATTGTGGGTGCTTTGGCTGCAACAGGTGCTGGTGTGGTTCAGCAACTTGGTGCGACTAGCTTTGGTACTTCGACTCCTACCTCTGGTGTTATCATCAATGGTGCGGAACAGATTAATATCACTGGTGCGCTGGGTGCGACTGGTATCACAGTAGTTCGTGGCTACAATAGCACGACTCCTGCGGCCACTGGTGCTCTGGCACTGCTGAATCGGTTTTTAACAACCATTCCTGTGGCCGATGCTCTTACAATCAATAACAATGATATTCTAAACTTCACCGGAGCTACTGGTCCTGGTGCTGAATTTATGCAGGTTGTCTCTGGTGGTAATGTCGCTAATGCAACTAACCTGACTGTTATTCGTGGATACAATGGATCGACAATTGGTTCCACAGGGGCATCTGGTATTGTGAATGATATTACTCTGGATGAGACTCGACCGACTGGTGGTGGTGCCTATGCCAAGTACATCACCCGTCCAGTGGTGCTTAGTACCAATTCATCCTACATCAAGATTTATCTGACTGCAAATAAACCTGCCAACTCCAATGTTCTTGTTTACTACAAGGTTTTGTCGGCTGATGATTCTTCTACACTGGCCTCTAAGAATTGGACACTGATGCAGCAAGTATCTCCGGCGACATCTACCTATTCTACTGATCCGACTCAGTTCCTTGAATATCAGTTCTTGCCCTATGCGTCTGGGGCGACTGGTGTAACACAGGCAATCTACTACAAATCTGGTTCAGTTACCTATACCAACTTCATTCAGTATGCTATCAAGATTGTTATGTTGAGTGCCGATCCGCTACTGGTTCCCCGAGTATCTGACTTCAGATCAATCGTACTACAATAGGTTGGAGTATATGAACTTCATACAGACTAATACACCAGGAGCTATTCGAGATCCTTATTCAAAGGCAATTCACTTTGTCGATAATAAGGCTCGGACAGAGTTCCTGGAGAAACAGAAGATTCAAAACGAAATAAATACTCTAAGGAAGTCTGTAGAAGAACTGAGCGGGACTGTTGCCAAAGAAATTCAGGAAATAAAAGCTCTATTACTTTCGGCTATCTCTAGAGGAAATAGTTAATGCCATCAACGTCAAGGCTTAAAAGTTCAGATTCTCTCGCTCAATGGGCGCAGAAAACAAATCAACTTGCGGACCAGGTTGATGTAATCAGTGCAACTTCAGGATCGATTGGTGGGTCTGGATATACTTCTGGACAGATTGCTGCATATGGCACGTCCTGGATCAACTATACACCTGGTGCGGATCTGTCTTCCGCAATCTCTGGTGGTAACATAAACTTCACAATAACTCCTGCTGCATTTACAAACAAGAGTGAAATCACTGCCCCAGTAATTGCTGCCAATGATTATCTGTTAATATATGAGGCCTCTTCAACATCGGTCAAGAAAGTCCATCCTCAATATATTGCCACTCCGGGTGGATCCACCACCTTTGTACAATTTAATAATGCTGGAGCCTTTGATGGTTCGAGTGGATTCACATTCTCGGCTGGTGTGCTTACTGTGCCTACTGGCCTGACCATCAACACCAACAATCTGTATGTGGCTGGTGGTAAGGTTGGTATTGGTAATGTTATTCCGGCCACTCCTTTGGATGTTACTGGTAATATCACCACCTCGACTGCATATTATGTTGGCGGGACTTCTGTACTCAGTGCAACAACTCTGGGTGGTGGTGTTGTTAGTTCAAGTCTTACCTCTGTGGGAACTCTATCGTCACTTACTGTATCGGGGACACCTGGGACACTTACTGTATCTGGTGCGGGTGTATTTAGTTCTACACTGGCCTCTGCATCATTGAGTACCACAGGATTCGCCACAGTAGGAACTACTCTGGGTGTAACAGGTGCTGCTACTCTTAGTTCTACTCTGGGTGTTACAGGTGCTGCTACATTCTCTTCGAGTGTCACGGTCACTGGTGTGCTCAAAGGTAGAACCAATGTTACTGTGCAATCCACCAGTCTGAATCCTGTTGTGGCTCAAACCACATATAATGTGACATCAACAGGCATCACCCTGACTCTACCAGCATCACCTACCACCGGAGATAGCATTGGATTCCGGCCAGCAAGTTCTTCTATAAATAGTTATACCGTTGCAAGAAATACAAATACTATTATGGGTTTGTCCAGCGATCTTACAGTAGATTCCGCAGCACCTTTCGATCTCCTATACACAGGCAGTGGTTGGGTTCTAGCATAAAAGAGGATAATAATTAATGTCAAATCTTAGTCAATTTTTGGGTGGTGGTACAAATAAAGCTACTGCAATCACAGCTTCAGGCTCATTCGCCCAACCCAACAACGTTCAATTCGTAAATGCTATGCTTGTTGGTGGTGGTAGTGGAGGGATCAGTGGTGGAGACACAGCAGTAACTGCTAGCGGTGGTGGTGGTGGTGGAGGTGGTGGTGCTATAGCGTTTTATGACAACATTTATCTTACCGGAAGTCTCACTGCGGGTATAGGCGCAGGTGGTACCTCTGGTGGCGCTGGCGGTAATACTACACTAACAACAAATTATCCAGGAAGCCCGACGTTTACTGCTTTAGGGGCGAACGTGTGGCGGGGATTTGGTGGTGGGGCCGTAGATCCATATATTGGAGTATATGGTAAAACTAATATCACCCCATCGGCAGTTCAAATGTTTGCGACAGACGGCGCAGGGCATTATGGGTACTACTATAGTACACTGAAATCATATACTACCCTTAGTGCAGCACAGATGACCGGGTTTTACAATTATACGTATACCAATCAGGGTGGGGTAATAGACCATCCATATTATGGTGGTGGTGCTGGTGGAACTGGAAATGCCCGTTACGGGGCGAGTACAGAAGGCCCTGGCAGCGCAGGAAACTATAGTGGATTAGGTGTGCTTGGAGGGGATGGTGGTGCTGCGGCCCCAATTAACACGGGTCGATACGCTGGCGGTGGAGGAGGAGCAAGTATCGGACCTGGGGGAATCGGAGCCACGAGCAACGTCAGTGGTGGCATCGCTGGGGGAGCAGCACCAGCTAATACTGGTGGTGGTGGTGGTGGGGGTTCATACAACGGTAGTGGCTCGGGTGGCGTGGGTGGTAGTGGTGGTGCTGGCGGCACTGGATATGTAATGATTTTCTATGTGGGTTAATTAATGAATAATATTATTGACCTTGCAAAAATTTTTAATGCTCCCAAAGTAACTTCAGGTGAAGAGTATGATTATCATTATGTCCAAGATAATGGACATTATACTCTTCAGTCATTCGACAAGAGTGCGATGTTTGTGTTGCCACCAAAACCCACGATGGGAACCACGATTTACTTTTCTGACCAGGATGGATCAACGAAATATTTCCCAGTTAAAATTCATAGAAATGGAAATTTGATTATGGGAGAATCTGAACATATGAGTTGTGATGTATCCAATATAATGTTCAAGATGAAATTCGTTGGTGGATACGTGGGCTGGCGAGTACTGGAAGATTCTAGATTCACAAAAAAGATCAAAGGTAAGAATATATGAAAAACTTAGCATTAATGAATGGAAACATCGTAGTCAATATGATCGTAGCAGAAGACGACTACACCGTTGAAAATTCAATTGAGATTACAGATGCCACAGGACATCCTAATCAATCTTGGAGTTATGAGAATGGAGTATTTACTGCGCCTCCTCCACCACCACCTCCTCCACCTCCTCCACCTCAAACAGTGTTTACCAAGTATCAATTCAGATCCAGATTTACTCTGGCAGAATTGGTCGCCATCGATAACTTTGCCTCAAGTACCACACTCAGTGATGTTCACAAAGCAACTTTGAATACCATCACCAAGAACTTTGATGCAGCAGATTCTATTGATGTCACAAACTCCGCAACCATTCAGGGTGTGGAATACTTAGTAACAGCAGGTCTACTCACTCAGGATCGAGCCACCGAAATCCTGAACTAAATACTGACATATGATATATGTTGGTATTGATTACTCTCTAACCTCTCCAGCAGTATGTGTCTTCAATGATACTGCTGGGGATTTTTGTTTTAAGAACTGTACCTTCACCGTAATAACCGATAAGAAGATTACTCATGATCTGGGCAACGTCTTTCTCTATCCTCACAAACCCTGGAAGGATCCCAACGAACGATATCATAACATCGCCACCTTACTCATCAATATGAATAATGGATTCAAAAATTCTCGAATCTGCATCGAAGACTATTCTATGGGCAGCAAAGGCAAGGTGTTCCACATCGCCGAGAATACTCAGGTTTTGCAGTATCTTCTCTGGACAACTGGCCAGCCATATTTCAAGATTCCTCCCACTGTGTTGAAGAAGTTTGCCACAGGCAAAGGTAACTCCAATAAACAGCAGATGTATGATGCCTTTGTAGAACAAGAAGGTGTGGATCTGATGCAGACGATGGGTAGAAAGAACTGCGATTCTCCTGTGTCTGATATCGTGGATGCATTCTTTCTGTGCCAGAACGCCATAAATACTCCTGTATGAAATCATTCAAAGAATTTTCCGAAGGTCTAGCGTATCACCTAGAAAATAAAATTCCTCTGGCAGAACAGGTGTACAGATATGGATCCAAATCTCACTTCGACCTTATCAACGAGGCTCGACTGCATCAGGATGTGCTTACTCTGTCAGAAACAGATAAGGAAATTCTGGCAACAGACATCGGAACGTTTGCAATATATGAGGGAGTTGAGGTACCTCTGGACTTTCCTATGTTAGCCGAAGCCGAATACCACGGCAAGAAAGTTGACTTGGATAAACCCAAACGTGGTGGGCCGAAGAAATTCTACGTCTATGTAAAGAATGCCAAGGGCAATATCATCAAGATTGCTTTTGGTGATACCTCAGGACTGGAAGTAAAGCTTAGTGATCCTAAGGCAAGAAAGTCATTTGCTGCTCGTCATCAATGTCATCTAAAAAATGATAAGACAACTCCTGGATACTGGGCGTGTCGGACCCCACACTTCGCAAAGAGTCTGGGCCTCGTCGGGGGCGGACAATTTTTTTGGATTTTCTTACTGGCTGCTATCATTCCCAAATTTCTAAATTTATAAATAGATGTGAGGGTGGAAGTGTATCAAGCACCGCCACCCTCTAAACACATACTAAGGATAGTTAGCATATGCCTACCAATATTTATTACGTCTACGCCTATCTAAGAGAAGACGGCACCCCATATTACATCGGAAAAGGTAAAGGGAATAGAGCCTGGAGCAAAAATCATCGTATTGCTGTTCCATCCAAAGATCGCATTCAAATTATCCAAGCCCTCCTTTCAGAAAAAGAATCGATTGAACTTGAACAATACTGGATAACTTTTTATGGTAGAAAGGATCTCGGAACTGGAATTCTTCGTAACCTCACTGATGGAGGAGAAGGGTCCAGCGGATATACTCATTCTAATGAAACTAAAGAGAAAATACGCCAAATTGCATTGAATATGTCTCCTGAAACTAAAGAGAAAATTCGTCAAGCTCACTTGGGTCTTACCCAATCTCCTGAAACTAAAGAGAAAAATCGTCAAGCTCACTTGGGAGAAAATAATCCAATGAAGAATCCAGAAGTCCGAAAAAGACATTTAGAAAGTATTCGTACCGAAGAATACAGAACTAATATGTCAGTAATTAAGACTGGAACTGTTCATACAGAAGAAACTAAGAAAAAGCAAAGCATTTCTGCCAAACTTAGTGGAACTGGAAAATGGAATGCAGGGGTTCCTAAATCAGAATCAACTAAAGAAAAGATGAGACTTAATGCTCTAATTAGAATTAGGATACCTTGTCCTCATTGTGGTAATGGTTATACTAAACCAAATTACAACAAGCATATTACTGCTTGTGAAAGAGTTGAACTATGACACCATATAATGATACTGAACATAAGTCAGGTTCTTTCGTAAGAATCTTTTCCGAGGATGTAGATGAGATGGAACTCCACTGGCATCGTGATAGGAATGACAGAACCTTTACAGTAGAAGCTGGAGTCGGCTGGAAATTCCAGATCGACGATTATCTTCCGATGGATCTGGTGCAGGGGAAATCATACTTTATTGGTAAGGATATCTTCCATCGTCTGTGGCGTGGTACAGATCAGTTGAAGATCAGAATCACAGAGAGATAAATAGTTGTATGGCATTCGTTCCTTCAACTCTAGATCTTGCGCTACCATCTCTATTCAAGCTTGCGTTCTCAAAGCTACCTAACGTAGAATACACAGCACATTCTTTATCTGTGCCTGGGATTACTCTGCCAGAGATTCGAGTTCCTACTCCACTGCTCAACTATCCCACCTTTGGTGACAAGCTCAATTTTGATCCGTTCACCATTAACTTCTTGGTGCAGTCTGATCTCAGTAACTATGTGGAAATCCAAAACTGGATGACAGGATTAGGTAAGCCACAGAGCACAGAACAGCACAGACTATACAAAGCCACCAACAGCCTGGTCTCTGATGCTACTCTGTTGATTCTATCCAACAAATATAATCCATTGCAGATCATCAGGTTCAAGGATTGTTTTCCGACTGCCTTGGGTGCGCTGAGTTATGATTCTCAGATCACCACAGCCACTCCATTGACATGTGATGCCACGTTTGCATATTCATACTACACCATCGAGGCGGTCGTATAATGAAATCATTCAAAGAGTATATGAAAGTGATGGAGGCCGAGAAAGCAAAGCCTCAGATTTTCTTGGATATGGATGGAGTTCTTGCTGACTTCTTTGGTGAACTGTGGACAATGTATCAGGAAAAGAATACCAAGAAAGATGCCTGGGAGGATCTGAAACGAGAACTTTCTCCTGCTGAGCAAAACAAGCTTGTCCAGTCTATCGAGAATCCTATAGACTTCTTTGCCTCCCTCGATGTGTTGGAAGGAGGTCAGATTCTGATCGACTGGCTCAAGAAGAATAACATACCTTTCAGTATCCTGTCGGCTCCGATGAAAGGCAATAAGAAATCTGAGTCAATCGAAGGCAAGAGGGAATGGCTGAAGGCTCACGGTCTCGGATCGGTTCCTGCAATCTTTACTTCGGATAAGCAGGACTATGCAAAGAGTAATGGTGTACCTAATATTCTGATTGATGACTTCGGAAAGAACATCACAGCCTGGAAAAAGCAGGGTGGTATTGGTATTAAGTACGTGGATGCGAATGATGTCATTGGTAAGTTACATCAAATCTTAGGAGTCCAGTAATGTTATCATTTAAGGAATGGTTGGAAGAATCTGTAGGTGCTGAAGGTGAAAAATACCAAAATCAAATCTATCGTGTTTTATTTAATGCCAAAAGAGACATTCCTATTCCATCATTAAGTGTTCCCAGAAAAAAATCTGGTGCATATTCTTCTCAAGGATATGGTGATATTGAAGCAAAATATCAAAATACACCTTTCAATATTGAAGTGAAGAAATCTGCCATAGATCAGATGGGAGGATTCTCAATTAAATATAATCAAAAAACTGGGGAGTTCTCATTTCCAGAACATATAGAGGACGAGGATAAGCTCGTTCTACTGGAATTAGTGAAATCAAAAACAACTCAATTGAATGATTATATAGATAGAGCTAACGAATTATCAGACGACTCCACTTCAGTTAAAATTGCATCCCTTCCTTTCAAATCAACAATAGATGTGAGGGATCAGTTGAAACGTGAAGGATTATTGAAGAATATCAACACCGTGCAGAGATATCATACCAAGTTCATCGAAAAGTTATATAATAATAAAGATGTGTATTATATTCAAATAGGCGGTCGTGATACCAAGACCACTAAGGGATCTGGATTATTCTTTCTTGGAACAAATCCGTTGAATCTCCCTATACCAGAATTGGATGGGGAATTGAATATTGAGATGAGAATAAAATGGTCTGGAGTAAAGAAATCTGATCTATCAATATATCGTACAGCACAGCTGTTTGTGATTGGTAGATTCTCTTCTTTTCAAACATCATCGTTATACTCATTGGACAATCCCAATTCAATCAAAGCTATGTTTGCGAAATTAAACTCTTCTAATCAGCCAAATATTTCTTAGCAAGCACGATCCCGTGTTGTGCAAAAAGAGATCGCCATTCGAAGAACTTAGGACCATGAGTCATTCGTTGGTGTCTTGTGAACTCATAGACATGAATCATCTCATGAGCAAGAATGGTGATAAACAGTTTTCGATCTCGGAACACAGGACGAAGCTTCACTACCAGAGCGTCCCTAGACCGTATATACATGCAAATGCCCAGAGCACCTTTCATGACTCCTATTCGGAATTCAATGTCGGTGGATCTGGGCAGTATCCCATCGAAGATCGTCTTATTCAGTATCGAATAATTCAACCGAATCGATCTAAGGGTGGGTTGATACACACTACATTCTATTACAGAATACTTCTATCTTCTTCTCATCAGACCAACTCTGACAGTAGTCATTGTCCTCATCACAAATAGACAAAACATCCGCCTCAGAAAGGATCTTGTAATCCAGGATGAGTTCACCAATATGCTTCTGAGAAAATTCATCGGCATCTTCCATCACAACACTATCCATTGCCCATTCTGGATGATCCTCAGGCGTCTCAATCATATAACGATGGCGCATGGTGGAGATTGTCTCAACCATTACCCAGACTTTTTTTTCACTTTGTGTTGTCATATTTTTTCTTTCCCAGACTATATTTTGTCACCAACTGCCATTCATCCTTCTCAGAGAAGGGAAGAATCTTAATCTTATTGTAGCTACAAAAGGTGGTCATTGTAGGAGGATAGGAGTATATATCCTTTCCTGTCTCATCGGTTGCCATAAATCTGGAACCCACAATCGTACACAGTGCCCATTCCTGAAGCAGACGAGCAATAGAATTCCGACGTGCAATATCACTCTCGTCGATTGTGTGAGGTCTGCCATCTAACCAGAACAGTTCCTTGAAGTGGACGATGTAATATTTTCCCTTCTTATGAAGAACATGGCATGACTGATAAAGCTTCTTATCTCTGTTTGAGGAGATACCCACTCGGGTGAGAGTCTCCTTTATCTTGAGGAAGCTGTCGTTATCAGGCAGTTCAATTTCAATAAAGGTTGATACAATGTCGTCTGGGTTCATAATATTTCTCTTGTTCCTAAGGTATTATTTAGTCGGAAGAGAAATTTACTTTCTGATCCCTCCTCGATCTAATGATTCTTTCATTTGATGAAGAGATTCTTTTGAGATCAATGGTATCATCTCCTTTGCCTTGCGGGTGGAATATCCATAGTATTCCTTGATCACAGCAACATCAGGATCCACCTTTACTTTCAACCAAGGACTGTATCGATTCTTCTTCCTCACCGAATTCAACAGATACTTGTATTGTAGTATTTTTGGAATGGTAGATCTCTGGTTCATCTCATTCACCTGAAGGATTGTATCAGGATAGAAAGACATTGCCCTGTTCACCACCCATGCAGGATAGTCTGACTCGTTAAATGAATCAATGAGGTCGGCATCCTTGGTGAGGTTGATGGACTTCAGGATGTCCTTGAGTTCTGGCATATTACTTCCACACCACATCTGCCATGAGCATGATAAACATAGCCGACAGATTGATTTCGGCATCAGCAACAAATGCTGACTTGTACTGATAGTCAGCCAGATGAATGATACACTGAGGAATAGATCCGGGTTCCATCACATCTTCCATCGAATCAAACACCATCCGAATAATATCATCGGGGGAGTTGTCTAGGTTTTCATTGACCCACTTTCGCATTGCAGGAAAGTCTTTCTTCTTCAGAGACTCAACCAGTCCCTTCACAGAAAGATTCTGAATCGCCGAGAGAAGACCAGCATCGATCTTACCATTGACAGTTGCATACCGCTGGAACTCAGAGAGGGTCTTGCGGAAGTCAGGAAAGAACTTCATAATAACTTCCGCAACAACCTTCTGCTCGAACTCAATTCCCTCAGTCTTCAGAATATTATTGATGCGTTTCATTAACGCAGCGGCAAGTTTGCTTTTCTGAGAAGATGGGATACTGAATTCGAATGTAGTCAGACGAGACTCGCTCAGTGCAGGAATGATCTTCTTCTTGAAGTTGCAGGTCAGAATAAATCTACAACTCTTGGAGAACTCTTCCATAAAGTTTCGGAGTCCTGCCTGAGTCTCAGGAGTAAGATAGTCTGCTTCATCGATGATAACGATCTTCAGACCACCAGACATCGATACGGTCGATGCATAGGACTTAATTTTGGTCCTTAGTACATCGATACCTCGCTCCTCTGAACCGTTGATGATAATCATATCACAATTCAGTTCATTACACAGAGCCTTGGCAATTGTAGTCTTCCCCATACCTGGCTTGCCACATAGTAGCATATTCGGAATGTCGTTGAGTTCAACAAACTTCTTGAATGTCTTTTTCAGATCATCAGGAAGAATACAATCATCAATTTTCTGAGGACGGTAGAGTTCCGTCCAGAGTGTGTTACTAATCATATTATAGATCCTCATCACTATATACTGTTATAGTACATCCGGTCTTAGGCCGATCATCACCAGAACAAGAGCTAGAATGTTCCATGAATCTGCCCACAGGCCCAGACCAAGATCCAGACCAACCATCAGATCCCGATTCAGATCTGGACCAAGAATCAGTTCCAGACTTGGAAACACAGCAAGATCTAGATACAGACTGAGACCCAGACCCAGAACCAGACCACACAACTCTGTTATCACTTGATTTCTTTGTCATATATTATTTACCAAGACCAAGACCTAGACCTAGACCCAGACCTAGACCCAGACCAAGACCCAGACTCAGACCCAGACTCAGACCCAGACCCAGACCAAGACCAAGACCTAGACCCAAGCCCAGACCCAGACCACACCACTCTGTTATATCGTGATTTCTTTGTCATACCTACTCAAAGGATGAGTCTGATTCGATAGCAATATAATACTTAACAGGATTACTCTTGGCTGTGAATAAGGCAACTCCCTTGGATGACAGAGCCACTGTGTAGTCGTCTTCGATCAACTTGAGATTCGGGATCTTGAGATATACCTTGAATCCACCGGAAGACTTTCCTTCTACTTCAAAAGAACACGAGTGAGAAGTAGGATTGCTCTTGTCGAGCACAGTCAGTTCCAATTCACCTTCCTGCTTTGTGATGAGAAGATCTTCAACAGAAAGAACCTGAGAGGTCTTGTGAAGACTCTTGATGGTAGCTACAGGAAGTTCAAAGGTGGCTTCCGAGGAAGTGATGGTAATCCGTTTGGTTGGAGTTACGATACGAGAAGGATCGGTGAAGAAATACTTCAGGGTATTCTTACCATCCTTGACTTCCATATACTTCTCTTTGAACAGAAGATCTGGATCTTTTGCTAAGGATTCTACTCCCATTAGCTGACGAACATCATAGATTCCAAACGTCTGAGGAAAGGAATCAGTAACAATTGCTTCGGCCAGAATCGTCTTGTTCTCTGGCATAACTCGAATCTCATTACCTTCATTGAAGACCATCGAGTTGTTGATGGTTGAGAAGTTGTTCAGTACTGCTTTGGTGAAAGGACTTAGTTTCATAATATCTCCATATTACTATTATACTACATCAGGCACTCAAAGTAAAGCTACCGATCAATTCTCTTTACAAAGACTCCGGGGAATTTGGCTTCCATAAACTTCTTATTGATCTTGCCGTATGGAAGTTTCTTGTTGAGAACGTCCTTCAGCAGTGCAACTTCTTCCTTATGCAAAGACTCAAACAGCAAACTCAGTTTGGCCTTCTTCTTTTCAATGGACAGAGCAGATGCATTGGAGAAGATGTAGAGTCGGCGACACTCTTTATCCAGATTGGAATCGACGATCCCTTTGGAGCCTCGTGCTGCCTGAGATTCTTTGTATGTTACATCAGAGTAATCAGGAAAGCTTACATCCGGATTGAACACAGCAGCAAGAAGAATCTGAAGTGAGGGTCGAAGCTTGCCTCGAAGATACTCTGCTCGATGTACCTGATCTAAAATCTCATTAGCTTCTTTTAGGATTTCTGCGGGTGATGACATATACATAATCTCTAGAATTCTCCATTCCATAGTAACGTTTTCATTCTGTTACGTTGCAGATATTTATCGGCCTTGTCAGCAGAACCCTGGATCGGCTTCTCATATGCTAGGAGAATCTGCCCCTTGATCTCCATCGGAATACAATCAAAGTTGATCAAACGATTGTTGCGATCATACCTCTGATAGTAACTCACATCAGTCTTGTATTCATTGAATGCTTCAAGAAACTTGGTAGTGACTCGATTCTGTCGTCTACCAGCGACAAAGGTATCATCATCCGAAAGAATATTAGGAATACCATCACCCGAGTCTCCATAGATAATCTTTTCTCTGAGAAATAATACAGGATTGCTCTCCACAAGAAACATCTTCTGTACCGGAGAATACTGAGTCACATTAGGATACTGCTGGAGTTGAAGGAAGTCCTTATCACCAGAGATGATAAGAACCCTTTCTTTGGCTACGGAAGCCAGGACCGCAATGATATCATCAGCCTCGCAATGAGGCACCACCATAAACTTGTAGGGAAGATTCTCCTGAATCTCATCCTTGATCTTATTCAAGATCTTGTGAATCTGATTCCAATCAATACCAGAAGTTTCTCTGGCCTTCTTTCGATTGGCCTTGTAGTTGGGAAATATATCCTTTCTCCAATACTGGTGAGCATCAGAGCAAAGCACGATATTCCCATACTCTGCTGAGAACCGATTCTTAAATGATCGAATGGCAGTCATGATCATATGACGAAGCAAGTCCTCTTCGATTACAGAGGACTTCTTGACATTGAGGGACTGCATCATGTTAGAGAGGACAATCTGATTCAGATCTATTAGTATCATATTATGTACTTTGGTTGTGGGGATCAGGAACGAATCCGTTGTTCCGATACAGATCCTTAAATACTTTCTCGATCTCTGTGATCGACTCAAATTGCGAGGCAGACACGCTGGCGGTCACTCCAATATCATTGGGTAGATATAGGATCGCCTCGAAGGTGGCACCATTGGGCTGGTTGAATCTTGAGTTGTCGTAGAAATATACATTAATGAAATAAAGTTTGGTAGGATGTCCGGTGGAAACGCATGGCAACCAAACTAGTTTCTGGTAGAATGCATCAGCATTTTTGAAAATGTCGCCACCACCACGCAGGTAACATTTGTATTCGGCGTCGATCAACATCTGTGCATTGATAATCATAATATATCCTTTTGGTGGCCCTCATGTGACTCGAACACATAACACACGGATTATGAGTCCGCTGCTCTAACCATTGAGCTAGAGGGCCAATGTCAATTAAGAATCCATGTACCGTGAATACATATGAGACTGCTTTGAATCCAGACTATCAAGCATCAGGAACTCCTGATAACCTACTGGATCAAAAGTCTTCTGTGTCATAATAGCAACTTCCTTGGGCACAAAGGAATTGTCCTCTGTCAGATACGGATGAGAGAACCCTTGACTCATTTTCTCCCAGCCATTCTCAATCAGGTACATTGCAGTCTTATCGTGGTTTGTTGTAATTTTCATGGTTACTTACTCGCCCGTAGAATTACGGTGTCCGTGTTAATCCTTCCAGTTGGTGTGATGTCATTGGTAGTCAGATTGTCCATAACTTTCTTCAGAGGAACCTTTCCCATCGAAGGAATAAGAGGCACGAGACATTCTGGCTTTCGAACTTTCTTACCCACAGAGTCATCAGAAATATTTAGTAGAGTAGTGCCCTTGATGGACAACCCAGAATCAGACACATAATTGGTCAGGATACGATACTTGGTATTGTACACCCAGAGGGAAGTTGCTCCGATGATATCCTTAGGATCAATCGAAGTCAACTTCAGTTCCTCGAAAGACGGCATGTACTTGATGTACTTGACCAGTTTATCTGGTGTCTTCGCCTTGGTCTTTCGAGGACCGCTGGATTTGCGAGAAGCCTTCTCAACTTTGGTAGAGAGTATACCAGAGAGAAAGGCCAGGAAGTCTCGCTTCTTCCGGTTGGTAAGATAAGAGTATGCCTCAGCCAGATCAGGATCGCTGGAGGAAAGCACTACCTCATCATACAACTTTTGAACTCGTCGCTGAATCGTAGCCTGAATGTCAGACGTGAGAGTGGGATTGCGTTTGGTCCACTGGCCCATATCAAACTTAGAGACACAGTTGTTCTGAATACAAAAATCAATCTGCTCGTCAATCTGACTCACAAGATCATTGGCATTTTGAATCGCCAGAAGACTCTTCTTGCGAGACTTCTTCTCTGCGGCAGAGTCAATCTGCAACTTAGCCAGGCATCCTGCGGCCAGCAACTCGGCCTCAAACTCTTCAAGCTTATTCCCGACCTGAGGAAGCTGACATCCTCTCAGCCAGATCCGAGCCAGAGTTCCTGCCTGGACAAATTGATTGTCAGGCAGAGACTCAATCAGCTTCAGATTTCCTGTCTTGATCGAAGAAGGACTCTCATAGTATTCCAAGAACCACTTCTTCTTCTCTTCTTTCGTATGGGCCTGGGAGTAATAGTCCAGGAGATTAGCCAGACTAGTATCGGAAGGAGAAGGCTCCTTACCATACATGGCTTCAGTCACATTAGCAATTCGACTCATATTATTATTATACCGTATCGGAGTTCAGAAGTCAAGGACTATTTTATGCGGACCAAGCATCATCGATGAATTGGCTCTCGGAATGAAACCAGGAGAACGTCGCTCGTGCGACTTCGGTCAGGATGCCACGAGTGAGGCGACGATCCAGGATGTTCTTCCAGTCATCGATGTGGAATTCGGCGTCGGCCAGTTCTGGGCAGTCGATCATATATGTATATGGTTTACAATCTTCGCCCTCGTAGAGCTTCATAATCAACCAGTCTCGCTTTTCCATATCAACCATACAACCATTATATCGTATCCAGACAAAGAACACAACCAGAGAATTCTGTTTAGAATCAACAACTTACGGTATCTTGTTCATTCTAAAGGCAATAAAGATTGTTGAGAAAGTTCAGAACTTTCTTCCCTGCGTTTTCAACAACTTAGAGTAAGTTGTTCATTCTAAAGGCAATTCTCTGGTTGTGTTCTTTGTCTGGATATGGTACAATAGTTATATAAGGTTGATTGATACTAAATGACACTCTCAGACTTGAAAACACTCTACCCCAAAGCCACCGAAGAAACCTGGCACCAGCATTCAAATGGTGGTGGTTGGGTCCAGAACACAGCGACCGTGGCCAACACAGCCTTTGTTGGACCAGATGCCCAGGTCTGGGGTAAGGCCAGGGTCTCGGGTGCGGCCCAGGTCTCGGGTAAGGCCTGGGTCTCGGGTGCGGCCCAGGTCTGGGGTAATGCCTGGGTCTCGGGTAATGCCCTGGTCTCGGGTAATGCCAGGGTCTCGGATGATGCCCTGGTCACGGGTGATGCCCAGGTCTCGGGTAATGCCTGGGTCCGGGGTGATGCCCAGGTCTCGGGTAAGGCCCAGGTCCGGGGTGATGCCTGGGTCTCGGGTAATGCCTTGGTCTCGGGTAATGCCCAGGTCTCGGGTACGGCCTGGGTCTTGGATACGGCCTGGGTCCGGGGTAATGCCTGGGTCTCGGGTAAGGCCTGGGTCTCGGGTAATGCCCAGGTCTCGGATCATGCCCAGGTCTCGGGTGTTGATGTGGTATCAGAATAGTTGTTGACTTCTCTCGCAGCATATGGTACAATAGTTATATAAGGTTGATATGGAAATGATCAAAGACGCTCTGAAACTCGTGGCGGTATTCTTTATGATGTGGCTTGCGATGGAGATCCTCTAATGTCTGCCGAATTCATCTTCAAGTTCGTGGAGTATATCACCAAGGGTAAGTATCGTTGGGTCGGTTGGTTTGCTCTGCGTCGGAGAATGAAAATGGATATAGAGAATCCTTGGCACTTCAGCACCTTCCGTAGCGGTCGCTGCCTGTGGGGATTATCCATCCACGGTTTCGGACTGGTATTCGAAGTGATTGGGCCATTTGGAGTCAAGAAGAATGTCTGCTAATAATCTCACCAAGGCAATCAGCCTCATCGAAAAGGCTGGAGTTGAGGTCGCCTTTATGGGACACACTTCAAAAATTCCAGAGGATATAGGCAACACTCTGCCTTATAATGGTTGTGCGTACCTCGACGAGAATCTGATTGATCTCTACGCCGACAATCCAGACGACGATACAGATCAGATTCTGTGTGTGGTGATTCACGAGTACGGTCATCTGCTGGCATATAAATTATATGGTGAAGATCATACAGAGAGAATGGCCTGGGAAATGGGAGTCAATGCCTTTCCTGGCTATTTGATTCCTGAGTGTCTTCCTGAAATTCGAGATCGCTGTCTGGCTGAATATGCCGAGATTGGAGTAGAATAATGCAAATGCCCATAGCTTCTAGAACCAACACTGCAGGTCTGGTTACACTCTTTGAACAACGTCCGTTCTGGCATTGTACCAAGCACGACCAGTACTTATGCGACAACAACGAAAATCCGTTGTGGCATTGGTGTGAATATTGCAATTGGGAGATGTGAGCCGATGACGACTGAACAAAAAGATAATTTGGGTAGATCAATCAAGGATATGCCGTCCTCCATCATGATCCAAAGAAAGAAAGAACTTGAGACGATTGTTTCTGAATTCAGCGAAGAGTTGAAACGTCGTAGCTTATTTACTCCGAGTGAATTGTTAGCAGATAGAATTCATAATCTGTTGCACTTTGGAGAGGAGTGTGACTACAACAGTTCCTCTTGGCCTCATCCATCCGGATGTCGTAGAGAATATCAGCGAGTCGCCGTTTCAATCTTAGTGTCCAACAATAGTGAAACTGTTAATAAGATCTTGGATCTTATGGAGCAAGTAAGATTCTGTCCAGCTGGAGATTAAATGACAATTAAAAAGAATGAGATTGCCTGTAAGCTTTGTGGTAACATAATTGAGTCCACTCACCGACACGATTTCAAGTATTGTCTTTGTGGTGAGGTCTTTGTTGATGGTGGTCTGGACTACCTTCGTCGTGGTGCGAATTGGAACGATAATATTATGGAGCTAAGTGTTTATGATGATGACGACGCAACGTAGCAGAAAGAGGATTCGTGTCTGGCAAAGTTGGTTCAGTTCATTAGTCTGTGATCGTGATCGTATGTCCGATAAAGAATTTGAGTATATGAGTAAGCGAGAGCATGAAAATGATGGAATCTTCCGTGGGTCGAAGGAGACTGTGCTCAATCCCGAGTTTCAATTTTTCACAAACACTCGTCGTACTCGGAAGATTCTACGTCGGCTTGGTTGGTCGGGAGTATGATTATGACAACGAATAATATGAAGTGGTTTACTTTCTCTCAGAATAATTCTGGTGGATATTTTCATGGCCCAAGGCACGTTGTAGTCCAGGCAGTCAATGCTGCTATGGCTAATGCAGCAGCTGAGAGTTTTGCTGGTGTGTATTTTGATGGATGTAGTTGGAGAGGATTAGATTGCCAGTGTTGTGGGGATCGGTGGAGTCGAACTTGGGATGGTGAGTACGAAGACAAACCAATGCTGTATGGCGTTGATGTCGTTCCGAATAAAAACGTAATGTTGGTGTACTTTGATGGTCGAACTGAGGGAGGACAGTCCAGTGAAACATAAGTATAATACTGTATGGACTTGGCACTGGGTTGTTCCTTCTCGGGGAGTCAATCTTGGGTATTCTGTTGTGTGGTGGCCAACGGGAAACAAGAGACTTATTATGGTTAATCTGATTGTTGGATCGATTATGATTGAAGACTGTTGGGAGAACAACTAGTATGCGTGGACAATATTTGTGTAAGTTCTATGTCTCTGACAAACGAGTTTACACCGAAGAAACTATCTTTGCACTAAATACATTTGCGGCTCGGAAGATTATTGAATCCCGATACACCGGAACCTCATTCCGCTGGGCATCTCTTCCGCAGTTAGCACAAAATTCAACCAGCAGGTTTTGATATGACCAAAGGTGACCTAAGACGAGTTCTGAATGAGGAGATGAGTCACATCTTCGATGATGCAGTTGTATATTTCAATGACACCAAAACTGACACTTTGTTTGAAGTGAATGTCTTGGTAGTGGCTGATGATGGTGAGAAGATTATTCTGGAAGCCGAGGATGTGTATTGACAATTGGATGGGTGATCACGCAATCAAATCTCAGCGGAGTTTCTGAGTTTCTTAAAGCTGATGATAATAACTCTGAGAATGGTTGGTCTTGGTCAACGGTCCCAAAGAAGGCCACCATCTTTCTGGAGAGACATCAGACTGATGAATATTATTCTTTGGTTCAAAACCCCAAGACCTCAGTAGAAATTATTCCTGTGGAGATTCATTATTAGAATTATTTTCTACAGATCTCCCAGATAATCAATCTTTCCATCAGCATCTCCGAATTTGTCTACTGGTACACCAGACTTATCAAGCATTGTAACCAGAAGATTATTCATAGGTGTTTCTTCTTTATATCGAATATGCCGACCACCAACTATTCCATTGGCCTTACCTCCAACCAATATCAATGGAAGATCATGGTGGTCATGTACATTACCCTCACGAATACTAGATCCATAAAGTAGTAATGTGTGATCTAATAATGTACCTTCTCCGTGTTGAGTTGCCTTCATACGATTGACCAGATAGGCAAAAGACTTTACATGATGTTCATTGATCTTCTGAGTCTTTGCAATCTTCTCAGGATCATTTTGATGATGAGTTACTGAGTGATGACCATCACTGATTCCTATCTCACGATAACTTCTGTTTGATCCTTCTCTTGCCATCATGAATGTAATTACTCTTGTCATATCTGTCTGAAAAGCAATCACCATCAGATCTGAGATAATTCTGGCATGGTCCTCGAACGTTTCAGGAATTCCAATCGGTCGTTCTATTGTAGATATATTAGTTTGCTTCTCGGCCTTCTGAATACGGCGTTCAATATCTCGAATAGATTCTAGATATTCTTGTAGCTTACTTTTGTCTCGAACTCCAAGACCCATAGAAAGACGTAGAGTGTCCTGACGGACAAAGTCAAGAACACTACGGTCCTGAGCCATACGTTTCAATCTGGCAGTAGGATCTGTGGTGTCGCTGTCACCAAATAGTCTTTCAAATATTTCTCTAGGATTAACTTCTACTGGATTGGGAGAGGTTGGACCACGCCAAGAAAGAGTATTAGTGTAAGCGCAGCTATATCCTGAATCACATCCTCCTGCCAGATAGGGTTCTTCCAGACCAAATTCAAGAGAACCAAACTGAGTTGCTTTCTCATGATACCTTGCCGCAATTTGATCTGCTGATATTCCTGCATGAATATCAGCACCCTCTGTCTTCTTAGGATGAACTCCTGTCAGCCATGTTGCTCCTGCCCGTGCATGGTCTCCTGCTCCATCTCCTAATGCACGTCCATTGTTCTGAGCCAGATTACTCAGAACCAGCATGTCATTCCTATATGCTTCCAGAGGTTTCATGGTTGGCATCATATCATAACCTTTCCCAGTGGTTGATGGTAACCAATCCTTGGGAATAATACCATTTGGAACATAACAGAATGCAATGTTTGTAGGAATCTTAGTCTTTCGTTGAGTGCCAGATGCAATAGCCGGAACCATTGAATCTAATAGAGGTAGAGCCAATGTAGATCCAATACCACGAAGTAGAGTACGACGATCTATAGATCGATTGGAGAATGCATTTACAACGCTCATATGTGGTCAACCTCTTTATATTTATAAATTATTTCCCTTGTAGTCCGTTGCATACCATCCAGATCCAGACAACCGAAAGGATGTTCTGGATATTTGTTTTACCAGCGTACAATCCTTGCCACAATCAGGACGAAGAGTTAAATTCTCTTCGTCCATTTTTTGTAGCTGCTCGAAATCACAATCACACTTTGAACAATGATACTCATATATCGGCATTACCAAATTCTCCCAGTCAATTGTAAAAATGATACATAGTGTTTCTGCGGATCTTCCGTGCCATAGTGATCTGCAATCAGATTGCACATTCTCGTAGAGCCTACAGGATTCAATGAATGTACGGTACATGAATTGGTTGGCCAGTTATCATTCTCCTGCATCCAAACAACAAAATCATAACCAGTTTTGTCTGAGGATTCCGCACCTGGTTGATAGTGTTCAGGAGCCAAGTCGTGATCTAACCAGGCGTGTTCGATGATATTACTACTCATAATATGAACAGCCTCTTCATAATTCTTGGCGGTCGTCCAGTTCCCAATAAAGGGACAAGGTCGTATATCATCAAGCCATAGGTTCATATTCACCAATCCTTGTAAATAATTCTTCCGAGTATAGCAAACATTTTTTATGTTTCGTTCGGAACACTCTCTGATATTGATTTCCTCCCATATAGGTTTCAATCAACACATCACCATCATCATATTGTTGCTGGGTGATTGGCTTCTCACACCAATCACACCATTCACAACAGATCCACAGATCATCCGCCGTGGGCAGCGGAAAGTCTTTTATTAGATCTACTTCACAGGACATACGCCTCCAGCTTCACAACCCAATCCACCAAGTTCTTCTTCCGAGTATTCAATCATTACATTGGTCAATGGTTTGATCTTCCGTTTCAACTCATTATATTTAACCTCATCGATCTGTTCATATGGAGCCTGAACGAATCCGTGTTCGCTGTGTAGAAGAAATGATACTGTTTTTAGAGAATTTGTATAGTTGTTCTTCAACCATTCTCGAATCTCGGACAACTCTTCCTTCTTATAATACACAGTCACGGATACCGAATTATCAGACCAAAGAGTCTGCATCTTCTTAACCAGTTCAAGTTGATCTGTGGCCTTCATATCCTTGGCAAGAACTGTTTCGGCAGAGTACTCACATGGGAAAGAAACCACCACAGTATCTCGACTCTCCGTACCATCAAAGTTCTTGGCATACTCTATGTGATATCCCAGCTGCCTACAGGTGGAGACTAATGCGTCTCCTGATGACATACGAACTCGTCTAATGAAGAACCTAGAGAATCCTGGATGAACACCTGGTGTGGATCCTGCCAACAGACTCAAGCTTCCTGAGGGCTTTACTGTGGTCAGACGAATACTCTCTGGCCAACCACATTGTTTGGACCACACCTTGTCAAACTTTCGTAGTGCCTTGTAAGTCGGGTCGAGCCATTCGAGTTTATTTAATGATTGACATATACCAGTGACACCAATTCCAATACGCATATTCTTATGGACGATCTCATTGGTCTCTTCGTGAATGAATGGCAGATCACAGATCGCTTTTTGAGTCTTGTATAGCAGAGTTGCTGCTTCCAAAAGTTCTTCCTGAGAAGAAATATTATTCAGGTAGAGTTCTGATAGATTACAACATTCCTTATCACCTAGAATGATTTCTGCACAGGGATTCGTAAGCTCTCCAGTATCTTTCTTCTCTTCTCCTAGACGACCATACTTCTGAGCCAGAGGAAGATTGAATAGGCCATAGGGTTCACCATTACCTTTGAAGCCTTCCCATACAGTGTCTGAGATCTGTTCATATGAATCCGCCGCAATAGTATTATTGGACATTGCACGCCAATTAGGAATGTTACCCAGATCCCAACGCTTTGCTCTTAGGAAGTGATAGTCGTCTGGATCACCGATACTAATTTCCGCACTGCGACGAACATTACCAGCCACAACCACAGATCCAATAATATTAGCGATATCCAGAACATCAATCGACCGAAGCTTCTTATTCTCTCGTTTCTTAATAACATGGATGATCTTCTCAATACCTTCTATCAGAATAACCGGACCTGATGCCGTACCACCGAACCCTGCAATATGTTCTCCTGCACCACGAACAAGAATGGTAGAGTATGTGAATGACTTACCAGTATCAAAGAATGAGGTAAGTACATTCCTGAGCAGAGCAACCCAACCTTCACGAGAATCAGGAACAATGAAGTCAGCATCATTGGTGGCCTTGTGAGTAACCACAACATCTTTGCGAATCTTTGGCAGTTCGTGAATGTCTTCCTTCTTGACAGAGAATCCCACTCCACCTCCCAACATAAGATTTTCAAAGAGGAAGCAGAAATCTTCTGGCTTTCTCATTGCAACTGCCCAGCAGTTCAGCAGCGAGTTGGCACCAAATCTATCTACGGTGGATGTACCCAACTGCCAGAGCATTCGTCCTGCGAAGTTACACTTCAGATTAAAGATGAGATCGAATAGTTTCTGAGCTTCTTGTTTTGTATACGTGGCTCCGATCTTCTGTGCTCCATTAATACATCGAGCAATTGTCTGCCAGTATTCTTCGGAAGTTCCATCAGCAAGACGACGAGCATAGGTTCGTTTGAACACGATGTATCCCAAACCTGCGAATCCAAAAGGAGGAGTCTTGGTGATATACTCTGTTAGAAATTCCTTTGGTAGAATATCAGATACATAATTTTCTAGATAGTGATTCGATGACATTATTAATCCTGAGTTTTGATGTAGGGGAAAATCTGAGAAATTACTTTGGCGCATTCACGGGCAACCATCATATGTTCTTTCTGGGTTCCATTGCCAAGTCGGACTTCCAGGAAGTGGACGAATGACCTCAACGTCCCATTAATATATAGGCGACTGACCGTATTGCCTTCGGGTAGAATGACTCGGGCAACTTCCTTGGCAATACCTGCGGAGATCGCCCATTCATAATTAGTCTTGGCTGCGTCGATCATCTCAATCTGCATATTCTTGAATGATAATTGTAGAGTATTATCATCAGTTGTGACTGAGTTCTGACGATTCTTGGTGTCCTGCATTCGGCATTCTCGAATACAGAATTCCAGATCCCGGGTCGGATCGGCATATCGCTGAGAGTATTCCTGGAAGGAGAACGACCGATGTCTTAGAATCTGACGAGCAATATCTCGGGTTGTGGTTACTTCCAGACACACATTCACCATCTCAAACGGAGAGAAGTGTTTGTTCTTAAGCAGATACCCAATGAGTTTCTCGGAGGTATTTACATTATTTTGATTGGCTGGATTGGATACTCGGGCACAATATGACACCAGATTAGTCAGAGTATGATCTACGTGAGAGTCGTCCCAACCATCCACCTGTTTGGAGTCGTCACATTTCAGGTGAGCGAATTCACTGCTAGGTTGACTGTATGACAACAGCTTCACATCTACAATTTCATCGTATGTTTTATAGCTCATTGATTCGGTCTCAATTCTAAAATACCAATCAACCAATCAACATATTTAACAACAAACAGGAATACTGTTGGTATCAATACCAAAGCTAATATCGTTATCAGTAAATGTGTCAGAGTGGATTTTGTATTATTGCTAATATTCATATCACCATCCTCCGATCAATCGTCTCATACTCGTAGATATTACAATAATTCCATCGTGCCTGACAGTATCCTTTATTTGAGATTGATATATATCTCCCTCATCGTAGCCAGTCTTCTGGCGAGTTTCTACTTCGACCAGAGCATCATCTGGATATTTTTGCAGTAACTCTTGCAGTAGTTTATTTGTCATCAACTCGCATCTCCTTTAATTTCCCAGGCCCAATTCACAACTACCCAATCATCAATACAGGCTTCCTTGGTAATTATTTCCTCAGGAAATCCACGATATCTCATTCTCTCGCACCAGTATTCCCAATACATCTCCAAGATTTCATCATCATCCACGCATCGGGTTATTGGAGTGAAGGTAACATTATCGGCGATATCATTATATTGCCAGAATCTCATTGAGTTCCTCCTATACTATTATACTACATCTGATTAAAAAAGTCAAGCCTTGCGCCAAAATGCAAATTTGGCCTGAGCCGTCAATCCACTGTGGATGTTATCCATCATAATAGAACACGCATCTTTACCAGAACCCACAATGTCATTGATGTCCTTTTCTTTCATATCATCAGGCCAGATAACAATACGGTGTCCCTTGGATAGGGACAGAGCCATAATCTTGCAGATGTCCTTGTTGCGTGGTTCATTATCAAAGACCATCACAGGATTCTTGAACATCGCCGACACTCTATTTAGATCTGAACCAGCAACAGCAATACAGTTGGGAAGAAAGATGGAATCGATTGGTCCTTCGACCACATACACCGGACTATCCTTATTAACTCGATCCAATCCATAGATCAGCGGACCAGAATATGAATTCATCCGAATAGTGATATACCGAATCTTATTGTCAACCAGTGCTCGGCCCTGAAAGGCAATCAGAGTATGTTCCTCGTCATAGAATGGAATGACAATGCGAGGGTCGTCTGGCTTCAGATCCTTGTGCTTCTCTGATCCCATATCTTCCACGAACCGTTTGAAGTCCGGAGCAAAGTAGAACAGATGAAGCTTGTCCACAGGAATCATTCGACCTTGCATATACTTCCTGGCCCAGTGCTGCGAATCCAGATCCGAGATCTTGTCCAGCTTAATCTTAGGACGAAGACCAAACACCGGAGCCTTGAACTGAGGAATCACAGGAACTTCCTTCTTCGTGGCCTCGCCCTTGGAATCCAAAAACTTCTCCTGCATATATTCCTTGTGAAGTGTAGGATCCACCCTGGCCAAGAACTTGTAGAACGTGGTTCCATACTGACAGTTGTGACATCGGAAGAACAGTTCCTGAGATCGAGCATAGATATATCCTCGGGCCTTGGATGCCTTCTTCTCAGAATCCTTACAAAATGGACAACGAAAGTTCCATAGGTTGTCGGATTTTCGCTTGAACAGAGGAAGAGCAGAGGACACGAATCCAAGATACTTCACATCGATATAGAGGGCCATACTACTATTATACCCTATAGGCATCCAGAACACAAGCAAAATATTTTTTTGTTTATGCTTGACTTTTGCCTCAGGACCAGCTATAATATTAAATGTACCAGGGAATATACTAGTATACAGGTACATAAATATGTTGGTAGTACAAAATAAGTGAGGTATATACATGAAAGTAACACTAGGACAAATTAAAGGTGCAGAATCAGCACTAGGAAATCTATCGAATCAGGCACTACCGATTCAAACAGCATACAAGATTTCGAGACTGATCAAACAGGTCATCTCGGAGATCTCAGATCTAGAGGATCATCGAAAGCGCCTGGTCGAGAAATTCGGAACGACAGATCCTGACACAGGCATTACCACAGTCACGGAAGAGAACATTCCATTGTTCTCAGAAGCCTTGAGGCCACTACTCGAAACAGAAGTCACTCTGAACTTCGACAAGCTGGGTGCAAAGGATCTACCGGAGTCATTCAACATCTCTTCTTCGGACATTCTTCAGTTGGAGCCATTCATTGACTTTGTATAAATAAGATATATGAGACCACAAAACAGAGAAGAATTTCGGGAATATTGTCTTCGACGACTTGGTCATCCTGTCATCGATATCAACGTAGACACCACTCAGATCGATGATCGTATCGATGATGCGTTGGATCGTTTCTATGACTACCACTTTGATGGTATCGAGGAAACATCCTATGTCTATAAGATTCAGGACATCGATGTCACCAATGGATTTATTCCACTAGATCCGAAAATCTTCTCTGTGGTCTCTGTATATCCTTTTACCGCATCTTCTTTCCTATCAGGGTCAGATCTATTCTCGGCTCAGTATCAGTTCTTCCTCAATGACTTCTATGTAACTCCTGGTGTGGCCACAGGTAATCTTCAGTACTTTGATATGCTTAGATCATATACAGATACTGTGCAGAAAGAAATGGCTCCGGTGAAGTCGTTCCATTTCAATCGCAAGACCTCCAAGATATTTTTCTCTCAGACACTGTCCACCATCAAGGCAATGGCTCCTGCGGTATTGTTCAAAGTTTACACCAGAATCGATATTGATCGCTATCCCGCAGTATGGGATGACTATATGTTAAAGGCTCTGGCTACTGCATACATCAAACGGCAGTGGGGAGGTAATCTGAGTAAGTTTGGTTCAGTTAATCTACCAGGAGGGATTACATTGAATGGTGCCGAGATATATGCTCAGGCCAATGAAGAGTGTAATATTCTGGAAGACAAATTGGTGAATGACTATCAGATGCCCATAGATTTTCAGATAGGCTAAAATATGCCAACTAGATCATACTTTCAATCAGGTAGTGGTATTGGTTCTCCAGCCGAACAAAATTTAGTCCAACAGCTAGTCAATGAAGCCATAGAAAGTTATGGGATTGATATGGTTTTTATTCCTCGTAATATAGTTAAGCTGGATGATCTATTTCACGAGGACACTCTTAGTTCCTTTACCAAAAACTTCACGATAGAAATGTTTGTAGAAAATTATGATGCATACCAAGGTATAGGTCCGCAGATCACAAATTTTGGCTTCCAACTGAATTACCAACTTCGGCTGATTGTTTCCAGAGAGAAGTTCGCTCAATACATTGGAGCTAATCTTCCAGTCGAAGGAGATCTAATCTACAACCCTGTGACCAAGGCTATATTTGAGATCAAGTTCATCGAGGATAAGAACCCACTATTCCCGCTGGGATCTCGCCAGTACTTCGTGTTATCCTGTGAAGTCTTCAAATATTCTAATGAAGATATTGACACAGGAACCGATGCCGATACGGTTCAGGATAAGTTTGCCAACAATGGTGCTCTGGGAGCATCTGGTATTCTTGATCTATTTGCTAAGAATCAAAAGATTCAGGATGTTGCCGAAGGCATAATAAATAACGTAGAGGCCAATCCTTTCGGATAAAGACATGCTAACATTCAAACAGTACCTCAATGAAGTTCTTAATAATCCATACAAGTGGGAGTTTGAAGCCGAAAATTCAAGTAATGATTATTTCATGTATAAATTCACCACCAAGCTAGGAGTACCATATCGGGTGAAATTGTATAGTCAGGATCAGTATTGGGAACTCTCTTTCAATATAGATTTTAATTACCTAAGAAAATTAGATAAAAGTGTTGATACTGCGTTCAAAATTAGTGGTACTGGTGATCAATTTAGGATATTTGCTACTATTCAGGATATTATTAAAGATTTCATTACCAAGAAGAACCCTAATGTAATTCAGTTCGATGCTTTCGATGCTGATGAACCCAGCAGACGTAGATTATATTCGACTTTCATAGCAAATTTTGAAAAGTCTCAACCAGAATTATTCCTGACATATGTTGCCTGGTCTACCAGTACTGGTGCAGACCATTATATTATGAAACGAGACTTCGCAAAGAAAGTCTTGAATGGCCCAGATGATTCTTATTTTTATAAAATTATTCCTTCAGAATACCGAGATAAATTAAGATAATGTCACTAGCAAATACTCCATACTACTTCTCGACCATTCGCAATCTTACTGCGGCATTCGGAACGCTGTTTGATAATATTCACGTAATGAGATACAACAATGATGGATCTCTGGCCAAGAATATTCTTTGTCCCCTGGCATACTCTCCTACTGATAAGGCCATCATTATGCTTCAGCAGAGAAATCCCTCGATTCAAAATGATGAGGTTGATATCAAAATAACTCTGCCCAGAATTGGTTATGAACTAACTGGCATGGCTTATGATTCTACTCGTAAGACTCAGACCCTGACTCAGAACATCTATGTGCCTGGACCTGATATTAACTTCAATTCTGCCACAGCAGTAAACATCACCACCGAGACTATCAATCTCACTTCTCACGGATTGGGTAATGGCAAGGCAGTGGTGTATAACAGAAATGGTGGAACCACAATCGGTAATCTTACCAGTGGTGTTACATACTATGTGATCAAAGTAGATTCGAATAATATCAAACTGGCCACCACCTATACCAATGCCATCGCCGGATCAGCCATCAATCTTTCGACTGTAGGCACAGGAACTCAATACTTCTCTACTAAGTATACGACTCAGTTCAATCCTGTGCCTTATACATTCGACTATACGGTGTCGATCCTGGTAAAGTATATTGATGATGGTCTTCAGATCATCGAACAAATTCTACCATACTTCACTCCATTCTATACTATATCCATCAATGATATGCTGAATCCTGGAGGAGCGAAGAGAGATGTACCAATCGTCTTGAACTCCATCACATCCGAGGATATATATCAGGGTGATGTGGCCGATGACAGAATCATAACCTGGACTCTGAACTTCACCGCAAATTATTTGATGTATCCTCCGGTTCACGACAACACTGCTGTGATCAAGACTGATAAAATAAACTTCCTGGATATGGGAAACAATCAGATTCTTACCACCACAACGGTTCAGGTAATTCCTGCCACAGCAAATCGAGAAGATAACTATACCGTACAAACCACTATCAGTGTGTAGAGGAGACTAAATAAAGGTATGGCTCAATACACGAACCTCTCGTTGGATCAGGCAACAGACTTTTCAACCACAGTTACTGTGCATAATCAGGCAGGAACTGTTATTAATCTTACAGGTGCTACTGGTATTGCTCTGATGAGAAAGTCATATTATTCTGGTCTCAATGTATATGCTATGGGAGTAACCATTCCGGCTCCTGCAACTGCTGGTAATGTTACTCTGACAATGTCAGCTGCTGCAACTCAGACTGTTCCTCCTGGAAGATATTTCTATGATGTGAATACTACTGCGAGTGGCTTAACATCCAGAGTGCTTCAGGGTATTGTTGTGGTCAATCCTTCGGCCACCAACTTCAACATTGATGCGAATATTGGAGCCACCGGAGCCACAGGTATCGGACCTTCTGCCTACTATGGATCCACATCATACATCTATTGGAGATATGATTCTACACTAAATGCTCTGGGCGCAACCTCTGTGATGCCAGGTGTCTAAATAAATTATCACTTGACTTTCTGATTGAAACGTAGTATAATAATAATATGGAGATTTATGGCTGATCAAAAATACAGATTTCATATTCTGGGTCTACCACACACGGTAACTCATAAGGACTATGGTGCTTGTGCATACACCACCAAAGTTCGCCGATTTGGTAAGATGATGACCGAACGAGGTCATGAAGTAATTCATTATGGTCACGAAGATTCGGAGTTAGTATGCACCGAACACGTTCCTGTTACCACCAATAAAGATCTAAAGATTGCCTATGGCAATTATGATTGGCGGAAGAACTTCTTCAAGTTCGATATGAATGACCACGCCTATCAGACATTCTATGCCAATGCCATTCGAGAGATCGGCAAGCGCAAGAAGAAGAACGACTTCCTGTTACCATTCTGGGGACACGGCCACCGACCTATCTGTGATGCTCATCCGGATATGATTGTGGTTGAACCTGGTATTGGTTATGCCTCAGGCCACTTTGCAAAGTTCCGAATCTTTGAATCCTATGCCATTCGATCAGCCATCGGTGGAGCCGAATCTGTAGGAACTTGCAAAGAGGACTGGTACCACGTAGTAATTCCCAACTATTTTGAACCAGATGAATTTGAATTCTCTAAGGAGAAAGATGATTACTTTTTATTCCTGGGTCGAGTATATCCTGGCAAAGGTATTGACATTGCTTGGCAAGTCGCACAGGCAACAGGTGTCAAACTAAAGATCTATGGTCAGGGTACTTTGGAAGAACACGGCTACAAACAACTTCCTGGTCAGATTGAACATTGTGGTTATGCTGACTCGGAAACTCGTAAGAAGGTTATGGCACGAGCCAAGGGATTCTTCCTTCCGTCGATGTACAATGAACCTTTTGGTGGTGCGGCGATGGAGGCAATGTTCTCGGGTACTCCTATCATCACAACCGATTGGGGAGTCTTTCCTGAATATAATATGCAGGGTGTCACAGGATATCGTTGCCGTACCTTTGATCAGTTCTGTTGGGCAGTAAAGAACATCGACAAGATCAATCCTCAGGATTGTCGGGATTGGGCAGTAAAGAACTATTCTATGGAGCGAGTTGCTCTTATGTATGAGGAATATTTCGAGATGGTTTATGATGTTCATACTGGAAAGGGCTGGTACCAGGAACATCCAGAACGCACTAACCTAGATTGGCTAACAAAGTGGTATCCTGAGGGAGCAGTTAAATTATGACACTAGAAGAAATCATCACCGATAATAACCTGAATGGTTTTTGGTTTGAAGGAGGTACTGATAAGGCATCCGAGCATTCATATTGTCCTTATTACGAACAACTCCTAACTCCATATAAGGATAAGGAATGTGAGATTTTGGAAGTGGGATGTTGGCAGGGAGGCTTTGTTTTTGCAATGAGTCAGCTTCTTCCTATGGCCAAGTTCACTACTATTGATATTCAGGATAAGTTCTCTACTCGTCTATTCGATCTGATTGGAGCAGATCGAATCACCAATCATCAGTTAGTCAATGCATATTGTTTCAAGACTCTGAAGTTAATCGAAGACAAACAATTCGATATCATTATTGATGATGGTACTCACCTTGTTCACGATGAAATTTTTCTTCTCAATAACTATATGAAGTTCCTCAAACCGGATGGTAAGATGGTAATCGAGGACTTGGACTATGACAACATCACCAAATTGATGGATAATATTGACGACACAGTATATGATTATAATATTATGGATCTAAGAAACGTCAAGGGTCGTGGTGATGACATGTTGATTGAAATTACGAGGAAATAATTATGACATCTGAACAAATTATTTACTGTATGAATGCTTGTTATAATGTAGATAAGTTACTACATAATGTCAATATTGTAAATAATTTGTTCGGGTTTCCTCCAATTTTTATTGCATCGAATGGGATCCCCAGACCAGAGGGTCTGCCAGATAATGTTGTGTTCGAAGTGTGGGGTCAAAATCAAGGTTGGCAACTTGGTGCATTGAATTCTACACTTCAATCATTAAAGATGGCCGCAAAGTCAATTCCGAATATTGAAGATTATGTGGTCATCTTTTCTCATGATGACATATATCCAGTAAATAAAGAAAAAATTATGTCATTAGTGGAAGAACTGGATAATTATAATATTGTATTTCGTCGATATGTCGGCACTGGAGGAAATATAGATAATTCTCTGGAATACCCATATATCATGTTAGAAGACGTGATAATGACCGGAACCCTGGTTAAGAAATTTTATGATATTGATATTCAATTAGAATTGGTAAATGATTGTGCAGAATTATCTTTTGGTAAAATTCTTTGGGATTATGGAATTAATCCTAAGATTTTTGATATTACTAGTAATAATTCATTAGAAGAGAATGACATGGGATTCTTTCATGACCATCGCCGTTAACAATTTAACTGTACTTACTCATGCTCATTCTGATTGTGCAGATATTTGGCCAATGTATTTTACATGCTTGAAGAACTATCTTGGTTCTGATGTACCACACCATGTAGTAACAGATCAATATATTCTTCAAGACTATAGTATAACTCAGACAATATATCAGAAAGACTCTTATTTTTCTAATAGATTATCCGAATCACTAGATCATATTGACACAGAGTTCGTTCTATTTATGCTAGAGGACTATGTTCTTTATGCACCTACCGATAATGTCTTGTTAAACACATTAATTGAAACCATGAAGAATGATTCTAGAATAGGATTTATTCGATTGCTCCAAAGTGGAGCTACCCCAATCGCCGATTATGATGATAATATTTATGTCATACATCCGGATGAAACATACTTTTTCAGTACTCAGGCTACTATATGGAGAAAAGATTTATTGAAACAATTGGTATCCTCTTGTGATATTCCCTCTGTGAGGAGTGAACCAGAAACTTCTCCAAATTTAAGTAAGATCACTACTATTGGTGCTTGCGTTAAAGGCAGAGGAAAATTGGTTGGGGGGCATTTTGATTCCCTTTGTCTCCCATATGTTGCAACTGCTTGTTTTGGTGGGAAATGGAATGTTTCTGAATATCCAGATCTAATAAATATGCTCAGTGATTATGGAATAGATATAAACCACAGAGGGTGTAGATGATTAAGTGTATTTTATTCGATCTTGATGGGGTATTGATAGACACCAAAGCGATTCATTACGAAACTTTGAATGCGGCTATATTGCAGGTAGTTGGTCAAGAATATATCATTTCTATGACAGACCATATGAAATTGTATGATGGTCTGAAGACTAATGACAAGCTCAAATTATTGACTCAGACCAAAGGTCTTCCTGAAGAAAGTTATTCTAAAATTTGGTCAAGAAAACAAGATCTCACATTAGATATTATTATCAACCTCCGAGAAAACACAAAACTAATAGTTCTGTGCGAAGAATTAAGATCACATGGATATGTTCTTGGATGTTGCTCTAATTCTATTCAACAAACTGTTTTGATTTCTTTGAATAAGATTGGGATTGAATCATACATGGATGTCATATTTTCTAATGAAGATGTCGTGTTGTCTAAACCTCATCCCAGTATATACTGGAGAGCAATGATGGATCTTAATGTATACCCAGAAGAAACATTGATCATAGAAGATTCTCCACACGGTCTACTTGCAGCAGCCACATCTGGTGCTCATGTTCTACGTGTAAAAAATTCTGAAGATGTCAGTGTAACAAAGATTATGGATAAAATTCATAACATAGAAAATAACACAACCAACCCAATTCCTAAATGGCAAGGTGGTAATATGAATATATTGATTCCGATGGCAGGTGCGGGTTCGAGATTTGAATCAGCGGGATACACATTTCCGAAACCATTGATTGATGTTTTCGGAAAACCCATGATTCAAGCAGTAGTAGAGAATCTGAATGTGACTGGTAGATTCATTTTCGTAGTGCAGAAGGCCCATAGAGAGAAATATAATCTAGATTCTCTATTGACTTTAGTCTCTCCTGGTAGTATACTAGTAGAGGTAGATGGAGTAACAGAAGGTGCTGCGTGTACCACTCTACTTGCCAAGAAATATATTGATAATGACCAACCATTAATGATGGCAAATTCAGATCAGTTTTTAGAATGGAATTCAAACGAATTCATGTATAAGATGGAGGATCCCCATGTTGATGCCGGAATGGTCACATTCACGGCCACTCACCCTAAATGGTCTTTTGCTAAGATCGATGATATGGGATATGTCACTGAGGTTGCCGAGAAGAATCCCATATCTAATATTGCCACAGTTGGTGTGTATTATTGGGCTAAGGGATCTGATTATGTAAAATATGCCGAGAATATGATTGAAAAAAATATTCGTACAAATGGAGAATTCTATGTTTGCCCGGTGTTTAATCAAGCTATTGAAGATGGAAAAAAGGTCAAAACATTCAATGTTGATAAAATGTGGGGACTAGGCACGCCAGAAGATTTAACATATTTCGTAGAGTCGAACAAATAAGAGATAAGGAATAATATGAGAACAGAAAAAGATTATATTGACATGCAAAGAGATTTCTACGAAGCAGAAACTCCTAGAATGTCTGAGGGGAATCATAGACATCATGATGCGAATCCTGACTATTGGAATATTTTATTAGGTCCACTATCAGAAGGAGATTGGACAAATAAAAAAGTTTTAGATTTTGGATGTGGGTGTGGTCGAAATGTCATGAACATGCTAGGACGTTTTAATGTTAAGGAAGCTCATGGTTGTGATATTAGTAGATCTAATATTGAGTATTGTAAGACGTTACTCACTAGTCAAAATTACAAGAACTTCAAGTTCTTTGTGACAAACGGAAATGATCTTGGATCTGCTGAAGACAATCATTATGATTATATTATGTCTACAATTGTCTTACAACATATTTGTGTGTATTCAGTTCGTAGAAAGATTTTAGAAAGTATGTATAAGGCTTTGGCTCCGAATGGAATTGTATCGATACAAATGGGTTATGGTGTTGATCATCCAAATGCTGAAGAGTATTATGTTGATGCTGTACATGCAACTAGTACTAATAGCGGACATGATGTTAGCGTAACTAATCCAATTCAGCTAATTAAAGATTTTGAAGAAATTGGGTTCAAGAATATCGAGACTACCATTCGTCCTTCTTTTTCTGATGCTCATAACCAATGGATATTCGTTAAGGCCACTAAGTCATGATTGTAATCGCTTCTCATAACAGAGCGGATTTACTGAGGTCTCTGTTAGCAGAGATCTCAGGTATTTCTTTATATGGACATGAAGTGTTGGTAGTCGATACAAATTCTACAGATGCCCAGTATCTATTAGAATTTAATGAACTGAAACAGGAATACCCGAATTATAAATTTGATAGAATGCTTGTTAGTCAAAGGGATTCTGGAGCATTTATATATGCATATAACACATATGTCGCCGACTCATACATATTCTTGCAGGATTCGATTTCAATTAAAAATAAAGACTTGTTCAATGAATTGAATGATCTTCTTTCTAAATATGATGTAGTACCCTTTTTTAATTTCAGATACGATCATTTCTCTCAACGATGGGCAGAGGAGGATCTATCTCCATTTATACACTCTTATCCAGAATTTGGAATATTCGGACCAATATTTGCTGTTAACAGAAGCACATTAAACAGAATTCCTAACGAATGGTTGATCCCTCCAACAACTAAAGAACAGGCATGTGCTATGGAAAGACGATGGAGTCTAATGTTCCATCTAATATCTGCATCCAAAATATATCTGAACCATTTAGACGATCCTGGAATTCAGGTGTTCACTAGTGGAGATGGAACCCAACATACTAAATACATTGAAAAAATATTCTTAAATAGGAAATAATTATTATGAATGTGGCCGTTTTATTGAAGGGAGCGATATCAAAGACTACTGGCAGGTCCAACTTACCTGGAGGTTCAGATAGACCAGGGAATTTTGTTAATTACAAGTCTTGTTATAATTCAATCATACAACATATCGTTAAGGCAAATCCTTCTCATAGTTTTGATTTTTTCATACATACTTGGCACCCAGAATTGCAACAAGAATTAGTAGAATTGTATAGCCCAAAATCATACTTGTTTGAATCAAATGATATATACACCCAAGAATTGTTGAATAAGATTCATTCTTGTGGTGCTCCCGTCCAAGATTTTGGTCAAGTATCTCATTGTTTATCTATTAAACGAGTCACAGATTTACTCGAACAATATGTAACCAAAAGTGAAACTCAATATGATCGAACTATTTTTTATCGATTAGATGTCTTATTATGGAAGGACATAATTCTCGAACAATATTCTCAGGATACAATTTACTGCAATCATTGCACTAATCAAAATGGGGATTTCCACTTTGTGATGAATTATCATAATGCCCTTCTTTTTGGAAACATATATAATTCTATTTCTATAGACAATCCTCCAACACCTCATGAGGTCATGGGACAATATATTCTTAATTTTATGCATAAACCTTTAGAAATGGATGATATCTTGGCAGGAAGGGACCAAGAAGTAATCAGGAAATTGGGTATGCAATTATCTGATGGTAGGCTTGTTCCAGAAAGAATATCACAATATGGAATATATCCACAAGAAATACTTACATACCAATTAGGAGATTGGTAAATTGAAACTATTCAGTGATGAAATTCAGAAATTTTTACATAAGATGAAATCCGGAGAACCGTTCTGTTTCTCGAAGTATGCAGATGGAGAGTGGATGGCTATGTGTGGAGTCGGAGGATATCCTGGAAATGGTGAATGGATTATTTCTAAAGATACAATACCATCTATCCAATTACTAATCCAATCATTCCAATATAACGATCCTGGGTATTACGTCGGAATATCTTGTCCCTGCTGCCAAGGACAAGCTCATTATGATATGGTGAAGGCATCAGGTCAGGATGACGACCATCTCACATTTGCGAATCTATTTGTCAACGGCAATTATCAATTCTACCTAGATAACGTTATTCCAGAATTTTCTAAACGGGATAAGATAGTTTTGGTCGCTAATGAGAACAGTCATGTAATTAAACTTCCATTCAATGTCACCGACTTCTATCCTGTAGGATATAATGCTTGGGTAGATAATCTGAATGTGATTCGAGAAATTCAAAGTAAGAAGTATTCTGATCATCTAATTTTATTTTCTTGTGGTCCTCTTGGAAATATATTGGCCCATCAATTGTGGTCGTCTAATAAAACTAATACATATATCGATGTAGGTTCTACCGTAGATAGATGGTTAAATAATGATGTGAGAAATAAACGATGCTACTCCACAGGAGTGTCTGGGTTCTCTGATAAAATTTGTATATGGGGTGAGTGAAAATGATTAGAAAAAATGATGTGGTTAGTGGTGCTGCTGATCTGGAGCACCTAAAGACATACTATGATATTCCTATATTTCATGGATGTACTGATGAGGATCCATCCACTGATGAGTTTGCTGATCTAGAATTTGCTATCAGCCGAGGCACTGGTATGATTCAGATGAGGCAGTTACTTCCTCTGGATAAGGTATATCGCAAGTCACACTTCTCAGGCACAGTAGGAAAAATTTGGGCAGATCATCACTCTCAATTCTGTGACTTCGTGCAGAAATATTCCTCCAAGAAAATTCTAGAAATTGGTGGAGGCCACGGAACCCTCTCAAGTCATTACCTTAAGAAATTTCCAGACGCTGATTGGACCATCATTGATCCATTAACAACTCTGCCTGAAGATTCTACGGTGAAGGTCATCAATGAATTCTTCTCTGATAACACAGTCATTGATTCTGATGTTGATACCATTACTCATAGTCATTTCCTTGAACACGTCTATGAGCCTTCACTATTCTTCGATCATCTGAGTACTCTGCCAGTAGGGACTCGAATGATCTTCAGTGTACCTAACATCGAAAAACATTTCTTTGATTTCAGGTATATCAGTTCAATTACATTCGAACATAGTTATATGTGTTCCGAACCATACATTCAATACTGGCTGAAGGCGAATGGATATGCTCTGATCGAGAAACGATTATTTGGTGACGATCACAGCATCTTTTTTGCTGCACTGAAGATCAAGACAAAGGCTGATGTAGATATGTCTGTGGTTGAGGTTCCTAATCATTATAACCGTAATGAATATAACGCCAACGGTTACTTCAGACATTACGAGGATCTGATCTGGCATCTTAATCAACAATTACCTCCGGACTATTTTATCTTTGGTGCAAATCCTCCGACTCAATTTCTGGTTAGTCAGGGATTAAAATCTGGAGCAGAATGTGTTCTTGACAATGATGTAAACAAACAGGGTAAGAGATTATATGGAACCAATCTTTGGGTGAAGAGTCCTGAGATTCTACGGTATGATCCATATCCTGTTGTGGTACTTACTGATAGTCCATATTCTGAAGAAATTAAGAAGGGTATTCTTACAATCAATCCAAATACAAGATTCTTATGAGAGTCGCTATACTTATCAAGGGTGCCATTGAGCAAAGTGAAACTGAATATTGGAATTATATGAAGGACAACTATGACATCTGACGTAACAGTAATTCTTAATGGGTTCCGCCGTCCACATCGTCTGAAAGAACAGTATGATGCATTCGTCAATCAATCAGTCAAACCAACCAACATCTTCTACTGGCAAAACACTGTTGATGGAGTCGAATATGACAACCAGACTTCTCAGCAATGTGTCTCTGCATACGCCAATACCAACTTCGGTGTGTGGTCCAGATTCGCCTATGCCCTGAATGCTAGAACCAATTGGGTATGCATCACTGATGATGATACGATTCCCGGAAGTAATTGGTTGAAGAATTGTCTTGAGACTCACGAGAAAACACCAGGACTTCTTGGAACCATTGGTGTAATATTTCCTGAAGGCATCTATCATAATGTTATGCGTGTGGGTTGGGATAATCCTAATGAAGTAACCACCAAGGTTGATATAGTTGGTCACCAGTGGTTCTTCCATCGGGATTTGCTTTCTGTACTATGGCGTGAACTTCCTCCCCTAGACCAGGTTTCTTTTGTCGGCGAAGATATTAGGTTCTCACATATGATCCAGAAGTATACTTCATTGGCGACATATGTTCCTCCTCATCCTATGAATGACTTCAGTCAATGGGGATCTCTTAAGGGATGGGCCTATGGTGATGATGGTCTTGCCACTGCCTCTACCTCTATGGAATATATGAGAAATGATCTTACCAGAGCAATGAATGAAGGATTCAGGTTGATAAAAGATGAAACTATTTAATGCCGAGATTGAGAAAGTTCACAACAAACTAATATGAATATTATATTTTTCACAGAAACTAAATGGGCCTTTGGACAGATCCATAACTCTCTATGCAAACGTCTGCTTCCTTATGGAATCAATGCTGAAGTCCTGGACTTCTTTACTCAGTATACCAGAGAAGAAATGCTGGCGATCTCTGACAATACTGAATACTTTGTCACAACTCCGGTTGGTGTTGGGTGGCTTCTGCAATATGATATTCCACCTCAGAAGATTAAGTCAGTGGCTCACGCCCAATGGGACATACTTCTTTCCAACTCTCAGATCGGAACTGAAGTATATAAAGATCTTGCTGGCTATGGAGTAGTATCTGTAACACTAAAGGAGAAGTCATTTGATTTCGGAATATCGAGAATACCTGCTGTACTTAATATGGGCATCGAGTTTGATCGATTCTATGCACCAGTGTCTCAGTCTCTCAATAAGGTGGGATATGCTGCGGCATTTGAGTCGAGGAATTTTGCGGGAGAGGAAATCAAGCGAGGCCGATTAGTCCAGTCTGCCTGTGATAAAGTCGGTCTGCCTTTGATTCGACCCCAGACGCATTACCTTGGAATGCCTTCTTTCTATAAGAGTGTGGATGCTGTGGTTATGTCATCAACCGAAGAGGGTGCAGGACTGCCTATGCTCGAAGCTGCGGCTGCTGGTAAGTTGTGTATCGGAACTCCAGTAGGATACTTCAGAGAAAATTCTCGGGCACTTAGAGGTGGGTTTGCTGTTCATATGGCAGAGGATCTATTCGTTCAGGATGTGGTTGGTGTGCTTAATTATTCCAAGGCATATCCTGAGGAGTATAGGAAAGTCTGTACTGATATTCAGGAGTATGCCCGAGAGCACTATGACTGGTCTAAACACATCGATAAGTGGGTGAACTTTCTACTAGCACCTAAATAAGATATATGCCTTCTGGTGCCACAGAATTTTATCTCGATATAGACTTAACCACTCAGTCTATTGTTTCCCATTCGAACGTCGATATGAATGGGAACTATATCTTTGGTGTGTTAGATCCTATCAATCCATTGGATGCTGCCAATAAACAGTATGTAGATTTGAATATTGGTGGTGGTTTTATTGGTGCTACAGGAGCATCAGGATTACGAGGCTCGACAGGAGCAACCGGATTTACTGGATCCACAGGTCAGGGGGCAACAGGAGCCACTGGTGCTTCAGGATTGCAGGGATCCACAGGTCCTATTGGTGCAACAGGAGCCTCTGGTCTTCAAGGCACCACAGGTCCTATTGGTGCGACAGGTGCATCAGGGTTACAGGGAACCACTGGTCCTATTGGTGCCACAGGAGCATCAGGGTTCACTGGAGCCACAGGTCAGGGTGCAACTGGTGCCTCTGGTTTGCAGGGAACCACTGGTCCTATTGGTGCCACAGGAGCATCAGGGTTCACCGGAGCCACAGGTCAGGGTGCGACTGGTGCTTCTGGATTGGTGGGATCTACTGGTGCCACAGGATTCACCGGAGCCACAGGTCAGGGTGCCTCTGGATTCACTGGTGCCTCTGGTGCTACTGGTCCCTATGCATCTATTGCTATCTATGGAGCCACAGGTGGTACATTTACAGCCCAACTCAATAGCAATTATTGGTTAATCAACAATAACAGTACAGTAAATCTTCCTGCAACACCTGCTGACAATAACTTCGTGACCATTGTATCAGGGTCTACTGGTATTTCTGGTTGTGTGGTTAATCCTAATACTAATCAAACCATTATGCAATCTGCCAGCAGTCTTGCTCTGGATACTAGTATATTCAATGTAACTCTTGTATATAGAGCATCAACTACTGATTGGCTGTTAGCAAACAGTGTTGTTGGCGCTGCTGGTTCTACAGGCCTGATTGGTTATACTGGAACCACTGGTCCCATTGGTGCCACAGGAGCATCTGGTCTTCGAGGAACAACTGGTCCTAATGGAGCCACAGGAGCCTCTGGACTAACTGGAGCCACAGGTCAGGGTGCCACAGGAGCCTCTGGTCTTCAAGGCACAACTGGTCCTATTGGTGCCACAGGAGCATCAGGGTTCACCGGAGCCACAGGTCAGGGTGCAACTGGTGCCTCTGGGTTGCAGGGAACCACTGGTCCCATTGGTGCCACAGGTGCATCAGGGTTCACTGGAGCCACAGGTCAGGGTGCAACTGGTGCCACAGGTGCCTCTGGATTCACTGGAGCGACTGGATTTACTGGAGCCACAGGTGCCTCTGGATTCACTGGTGCCTCTGGTGCTACTGGTCCCTATGCATCTATTGCTATCTATGGAGCCACAGGTGGTGCATTTACAGCACAACTCAACTCTAATTATTGGTTAATCAACAATAACAGTAATGTAACTCTTCCTGCAACACCTGCTGATAATAACTTTGTAACCATTGTATCAGGGTCTACTGGTATTTCTGGTTGCGTTATTACTCCTAATAATGCTGGACAGTATATTATGGAGAGCAATAATCCTCTTGCTCTGGATACTAGTGTATTTAATGTAACTCTTGTATATAGAGCAGCAACTACCAATTGGCTGCTTGCCAGCAGTGTTGTTGGTGCTGCTGGTTCTACTGGATTGATTGGATTCACAGGTGCGACTGGTCCCATTGGTGCCACAGGAGCATCTGGTCTTCGAGGAACAACTGGTCCTAATGGAGCCACAGGAGCCTCTGGTCTTCAGGGAACCACTGGTCCTATTGGTGCGACTGGTGCATCAGGGTTGCAGGGAACCACTGGTCCTATTGGTGCCACAGGAGCATCAGGGTTCACTGGATCCACAGGTCCCATTGGTGCGACTGGTGCATCAGGGTTGCAGGGAACCACTGGTCCTATTGGTGCCACAGGAGCATCAGGGTTCACTGGATCCACAGGTCCCATTGGTGCGACTGGTGCATCAGGGTTGCAGGGA